>Ga0160467_100045_pt1 | contig 189860 bp, 175 predicted proteins | sample HID1972I_E11MG_FD_108221 | JGI IMG/M metagenome (GOLD analysis project Ga0160467, IMG submission 108221) | Enriched pill bug-associated microbial communities from UW Madison campus, WI, USA - HID1972I_E11 MG | ecosystem: Host-associated > Arthropoda: Insects > Digestive system > Unclassified ... | reverse complement strand
TCATGTGGCTGCGCGCCTTCTGCCCACAGGCCTGCTACGCAGGCGGGCCCGACAAGTTCCGCTACCTGCTGTATAAAGATGTCAACCGGCATATGAACCTGACTCTGGGCACACCGCGGTAAGTGCCGGTGTTTATGCGCCGTGCCCTGAATAGCCTGCCTGTTCGGTTCGGGTAGAACAAATGAGGAGTGCAATGACTGCGGGTGTACAAATCCAGCATGGCGATCCGCAAGCACGACTGTCATTGCAGCAGCGCCTGCGACGCCTTGCCGCCACACCGGCACGTTTGTATGAACAGTCGCACCCGGGGGCAGGCGACGCGTTAACCGTTCAGGGTTCGATCTGGGGCAGGTCTGCAGCCAGAATGCTCAACCCGGTGCGCAAGGCCTTATCGTAGCGAGCCCGCTCGGCAGCAATCTGCTCTGGCGTCCAGTCGTAAAACCCCTGGCCAGACTTCATGCCCAACTGGCCCTGACCGGGCTTGTCGGCCAGCACCGAAGGCGGTTCGCTTATATTGGAGAGTGACGGATAGATCGTAGCGGCAGCAGCAGCGTGCACATCCAGGCCTGCATGCTCTTTTTGCATGATCGGGCCAGCCGCGATATAGCGAAAGCCAAAGCCGAACCGCACCGCATTGTCGATGTCCTGCGGCGTGACGATGCCTTCCTGTATCATCGAAAACGCTTCGCGACCCAACGCATGCTGAAGACGGTTGGCAACAAAGCCGGGCACATCCTTGCGAACCATGATCGGCACTGATCCGCAACGACGCATAAGCGTGGCAAGGCCATCGGCCACCTGCTGATCCGTATCGGGGCCCAGTACGACCTCCACCAGCGGCACGATGTGCGCCGGCATGAAAAAATGTAACCCGATCATCCGCTGCCGTTGTGGCAGGCCTTCAGCGATCTGGCTGATGGGAAAGCTTGAGCTATTGCTGGCCAGCACCGTATCTGGCCGTACCAGGGCCGACAGAGATTTGAACAGTTCACGTTTGAAATCGAGTTTTTCCGGGATGCACTCGATGACCAGTTGGATGTTCTGCCAATCGAGCTCCTCCAGCGTCGCCGCCATGGTCAGCAACTGCACATTGTCGGCACAGTTGATACGCTCCAGATTGGCGGCAATGCGCTCCCTGATTTGCTGATGCGCCTCGCCACGGGTCTCGATAAGATGTACCGGACAGCGCGCGCGCAGCAACACAACAGCGACATCTGCCCCCATGGTGCCGCCTCCTACCACTGCCGCCGGTGTTGACGATGGAGCGCCGAGAATAATGCCGTTTGTCATGAAGTCTTCCTGTTAACTCAAAACAGGCATCATAATCGGTAGCTCGCGTCGTATCAAGATGCACACGAGGTGCGGTTCAGTCTTCGGCCACGGGGGCGGCATCCCTGTTCTGCTTTCTTGCTCGGTAACAACCGTGTCCATCCGAAATTTCGTTTTTCTTGTAACTGAAATATTCGGGACGATCAATAACATGACTCGCCACACCTCCTCATGAACGTAGAGTGGGTTAATTCGACCCTCAAGAACAGAGCGAAATTCGTTTTGCATAACGTTCTTAATGAATCTGTCACAAAGAAAACCAAGCCTTCGTTGGCCCCCAATATCAAAATCGGGCCTGATGCTCGCCTGCCTGTTGCAAATTTTCTTACCGCAGTAAGGATTGGGTAATAGAAATAGCCAGACAATCTGCACTCCAAGTTGATCAGGGGAAAGATATGCAACAGCGAAACGCTCGCACCACACGACTTTTGACGGCCGCTTTGCTGGCCTGCCTCGGCCCGGCAACCGCCCAGGCCCAGGGCCTGCGAACCCCTGAATATACGCAAGAAAACGAATCGCAATGGAGCCTGGGTGCCGGAATAGGCATACAGCGTAGTCCGTATCGTGGCGTGGGCAATGAAACCAACGCGATCCCCTTGCTGGGATTTCAGAACCGATACGTCCGGCTTTTCGGCACAACCTTCGATGCCAAACTTCCTTCTGCCGGCCCCGTCGATTTTTCGATCCGGGCCAGATACGCTTTGGGCGATGGTTATAAGTCATCTGACTCTTCCTACCTTTCGGGCATGGACAAGCGCGAAGGGGGGTTATGGCTGGGGCTGGCCACGACATGGCATAGCGGCGTCGCCGACGTTTCACTCGAATGGATGCGCGCCCTGGGCAAGAGCAAGGGTAATCGTATTAAACTGGCGGTGGAACGTTCCTTCGAAGCTGGCAATCGGATTCAGATCACACCTTACGCCGGTGTTCAATGGTCCGATAGCAAGGATGTGGATTATTACTTCGGCGTCAAAGACAGTGAAGTCAATACCGAGCGCGCTCGTTACGAGGGAAAATCCACCACCAGTGTAAACGCGGGTATCAGAATAGATTACGCCCTCACCCGACATCAGAATCTATTCCTGGACGTTGGGTTACAGCGTTGGGGTTCCGGTGTAACCGACAGTCCGCTGGTGCAGCGCAGTACCTCTCCATCGCTACGAATGGGCTACCTGTACAGATTCTGAAGAAGACATGTCATCTAACCGTATTGCAATCCTGGAAGACAATCCGCGCATGGCCGTGCTCATGTGCAAAGCCCTGGCGGCTGCCGGCATTGAGGCAGATGTTTTCGAACGTCTGGACTCCGTCTGGTCGGCCATGACACCCGGCTTATACGGCGTATTCGTGATTGACCGCAGTGTGCCGGACGGCGATGGCCTTAGCCTGGTCAGGCGCCTGCGTGCCGATGGCAATGCAACGCCCTGCCTGATGGTTACTGCAAGGGATGCCATTCATGATCGCATTGAAGGACTGGAGTCGGGCGCAGACGACTATCTTCCCAAACCCTTTTCGTTAGAGGAACTGGTCGCCCGGGTGCGCGCGCTGATGCGCCGGCCGCTCATATTGACCAGCCTTGAGCCGGTTTTCGCTGGCATTTCCGTGCACACGGCGCGCGGCTGCATGAACTACGGCACCGTGTCTACGCCTCTGGCTCCGGCGGAACTACAGATCCTGCTGGCATTAGTTCAGGCAGCAGGCCAGGTGGTCCAGCGCAGCCGTCTTGAGACAGCCGGCTGGGGTCTCGGAGAGGGCGTCACACCCAACGCGCTGGATGTCGCGGTACACCGTCTGCGCCGCAAAATTCTGGCTGCGGGGTCCTTCACGCAAATTGTCAATCTGCGCGGCAAAGGCTTTGCCCTTCAAAAGGCTGATAATGAAACTCAATAGCCTGACCGGAAAACTGCTTTTTACCACTACCATTGCGCTGATTATCACAACTGCATTTGTCGCAATTCTGTCTCATGTAGTCATTACCTATTTTCCGCGGGTGATGCTGGAAGCTGATTTTGCCGGCAACGAACGTCAACTGACCGATGGCCTGGTCTTTGACTCTGCAGGCAGACCTGTTGCAGTCAACGTAAATCCTGGCTTATCCAGCGTTTTCGAGGTTCTCAAAGATGATGCTGTCTATCGCGTTGTTGATGCGCAAGGTAACGTGCTGCTTGCATCGGACGAAGACGCACAAGCGTTTGCGCCCGCCGGACAGGCTTTTAACCCGCAGCTAAAAAGATTTGACCTGGCACCTGACGACAATTTACTCCATGTTGCTACATTTGCAGTCACCAGGCCAGGTCCTCAATATTATGTGCAGGTTGCTCGCAGCGAGCGCTTTCAGCAGGCGCTGACCCAAAATGATGGCGGTACAGTGCGAATCACCATGCTAGTCATGACCATCGTTGCCTTGTTGATTTTCAGTGCCATCGTACTGTGTACCATTTGCCGCCTGATGAAACCGGTACAAAAGGTATCGCTGGCCGCATCGCGTATCACTCCCGGCAACTTGCAAGCCAGGCTGGCGACCGAGAGTCTGCCTTCCGAGCTGGTGCCCCTGATCACTGCATTTAATGGCGCACTTGATAGACTGGCCAACGGATATCGTGTCCAGCAGGAATTTCTGGCTACCACTGCGCACGAACTCAAAACACCGCTGGCGCTGATGCGTGGTACCGTCGAGCTGGGCGAGTCAAGCGACCGGGAACAGCTGCTTTCCGACATCGACGCGATGTCGCGCCAGATTCAGCAATTGTTGCAACTGGCCGAATGCAGCGAGTCCCATAATTACATCATGGCCGAAACGGCCCCGGCCATAGCGGTGGCAGAGGCCATCGTCAAACTTGACCGGCTGGCTGACAGTCGTGATGTGGCGATCAATACCAATGCGCTGGCAAAACCGATTCTGATCAAGGCCGACGGCGCAGCGCTGGCCATTCTCATACGCAATCTGCTGGAGAACGCCATTCAGCACGCACCGCCTGGAACCACCGTGCAGATTCTGCATGATGAGAACGGGCTTAGCGTGCGCGATTACGGACCTAGCATTGATCAGAACGACTTGCCCAAGGTATTTAATCGTTTTTGGCGAGGCGCTGACAGTGAGGGTCGATCAGGGCTGGGGCTGGCCATTTGCCAGCAGATTGCCCAGGCCCATGGCTGGACCATATCGGTTGATGCAGCCAGTCCCGGTGCGATCTTCCGGGTTGCTTTTGCCGGTGCCAGGCGCCCGTCACCCGAAGCGTATCGCTTGATATCAGCGTCACGTAAGAGCGGTGTTGGCGAGCACGCAACTTCATGAAGAAGCCGGTTGGCAAGGTCGCATTTTTAACGCATTTGTTGCAGGATAGTACCGTTTCAGTATGTTCAACACAATGAAAACTTATCTAGATCTGATTCCCCTTATGGATACATCTTCTGTAGTCAGGCATTCCGGAAGTGCGAAGGCCCAGGACTTGCCTGGTTGCAAGCATGCTCCGGCGTCCTTGCCGGAGAACGCACAACCGGCCTCCGAGTCCCGTCTACCCCAGGCAGAAGGCTTGTCCGAACGCACTCTGTAAAACCATAGTGCAATGCATCGTATCATTGCGCTTTGGACACCAGTCGCCTGATCAGCACGTACGCAACAATCGCCCCCGCTCCCAAAACAATTGTGATTACCAGCGCCCACTGAATACCGATATTGATCATTCCGAATGCCAGGGCGAAAGGGGCGACGGCAGAAACGGTCAAACGCGCGGACGTGATTTTTCCCTGCAATCTGCCATAGCCCTGGCTGCCAAAAAGAACCAGTGGCAAGGTGCCTGCAACGATGCTGAACAAACCGTTGCCCAGGCCGAATAAAATTGCAAAAGTGATCGCGCCAGCGACACTGGGTGCGGTGCTGTTAAGCACGGCAATGGCGGTGCACATGAACGCAGAAGCGACGGTGGCAAGCGTCACTGGCGACAGATTGCCGCCAAAGACCATATTGGTGAGCCGACTGAGCACTTGAGCGGGTCCAAAGAGCGTCCCCACCAGGGCAGCCGTTGCGCCCAGACCCAGACCTGACAGCAGTGGCACCATGTGCACCAATATGGCTGATGCAACCAGCGATTGCAGCGAGAATGCAACCACCATCAGCATAAAGGCGGCGTGCCGGGCCGAACCCACCAGCCGGCCGGGCAACACTTTTAATTCGGATTCTGTTCTGATTTTGCCTTGCCCGGCGCCACGTGCCAGCCAGGCGTGGATGGGCAGACAGACAAGCAGATTGATGGCCGCAAAAATATAATAAACGTTTTGCCACGATAGCTGTGCATGCAACGCCGTTGTGATGGGCCAGAAAATAGTGGAGGCAAAGCCGCCAATCAGCGTCAGGTACGTTATGCTGCGCTGAGCGGTTAGCGGATATTTTTGCACCAGGAGTGCGAACGCTGCCGCGTACTGCACCAAATTTGCGGTTATTTCAATTGCAATAATCGCAACCACAAATACGATATGATTCGTAGCCGTTGCGCATACAATGAGCGCCACGGCGGCCAATCCCGAGCCCAGCGTCATGACGCGCCCTGCTCCGAACCGGTCGATCCATATGCCTATCCAGGGCGCCATCAAACCGCCCGCGAGCAACGCAGCAGACAGGATGCCGAAAACCCACTCAACCGACCAGCCCAGGCCTGCAGCCATATCGGATGCAAGAATACTGAAGGCATAGTACAGGGTGCCGTAGCCGATGATTTGCGTAACGCCAAGCGAAGCAATAACCGCCACCAGATGACGATCCCAGTCCCTTGTTTGTCCAGGGAGGGCCAGTTTGATTGCCATGGGAATGAATCCTTGCTTCCGTTCGCACGGGTACCAGTCAGGTTATCTGATTAAGAACAGCAAAAACGCCCCCGAAAATCACGGATGCGATGATTGGCAAAATTTACCACTATTACCGGGACAAAGTTGCCTGGCACAGAAAAAGCTTGATATATGCTCTCTCGGTTATAACGTTTCTCGTTCAATCAGGGTTTGAGCAGTAATGGCAATGGATGAAAGATCTTTGGCAGGGTCGATAATCCGGCCACTGACTTTTCGTTCGGAGTATCGGTCGGTCAGTACAGCCTGATGCGGGCGCAGCAACGCGGTAAAACGCACCAGCTCTTCCATGACGTCAACAATACGGTCGTAATATGGCGACGGTTTCATGCGCCCCGCTTCGTCAAATTCCTGATAGGCTTTGGCCACACTGGACTGATTGGGAATGGTGAACATACGCATCCATCGGCCAAGCAAACGCAGTGTATTTACCGCATTGAAGCTCTGTGAGCCGCCCGATACCTGCATGACAGCCAATGTACGCCCCTGGGTGGGCCTGATGCCGGCCATTTCCAGTGGCAAGTGGTCTATTTGTGCCTTCATGATTCCTGTGATCTGGCCATGTCTTTCCGGGCTGCACCAGACCTGGCCTTCTGACCACGCTGAGAGTTCCCGCAATTCCTTAACGGCAGGGTGATCATCATTTTTCACCTGGTCCGGTAACGGTAAGTCCGAGGGATCAAAAATTCTGGTTTCAGCACCAAAAAATTGCAGTATGCGCGCCGCTTCTTCGACGCACAGGCGGGAAAAAGAGCGGGGACGCAGTGAGCCATACAGCAGCAAGATGCGCAAGGGCGGGGCGTCTGGCGCCAGGCCCGAAGCCGGTCTGTTCAATGCAAACGACGGGTCCAGCGCCGGCAGGAAATCGGCGTCAATAATGCTGCGGGTTCTCATTCTGTCTCCGTCGTTTTTTCAGTTTGCACACAGGAAAAATCGCATTCTTGTCCACTGCAGCAGTTCTCTGTCAGAAAGGCGACCAGACCGGCTGCCCTTGCATAATCTGCCGTATAGATGACAGACCTGCCCTCCTGCCGTGAGGCAATCATGCCCGCGTGCGAGAGCTCCTTCAGATGAAAAGACAAGGACGAAGGCGCAATGCCCACCGCTTCACTGATTTTTCCGGCTGCCATACCGGCAGGGCCGGCTTGAATCAACAGCCGAAACACCATGAGGCGAGATTCCTGGGCGAGTGCCGCAAGGGCAGCAATAGCATTTTTTGTTTCCATATTTCGATAATATTGGAAATATGGAAATAAATCAAACGATTTTTCCTGCTTGCCGGCCAAGGCAAGGGGCGCTGGCTTGACGTTTTGCAGAAAGATCCAGGGCTGGATCCGCAGCTTATTACCGCTTGCGCTGCGCGACGGGTGCATGTGCTGCCATGAGCTGTGCCACCCAGTCAATGAACACGCGCAGCTTCGCACTAACGTGCCGATTAGGCGGATAAGCGATATACATGGGCATCGGATCCAGCTCCCATTCCTGCAACAACGGGATCAACTGGCCCGTTGCCACATGCTCCCGGGACATATAATCAGGCAGCCACAGCGCCCCCAGGCCGGCCAGACCGGCCGCCAGGTAGGCATTGCCATCGTCAACGGAAAGGATGTATCTACCCTTTATGGTGACACGTTCATCGCGATAGCGCATAGTGGGCGCCAGCGCCTTCCCAGTGCGTGCCCACAAGAACGCCACGACGTGATGGCCCGGGGTATTCAGCTCCTGGGGATGCTGCGGTACGCCGGCCCGTGCCAGATAATCCGGCGCGGCGTAAATGCCAAGCTGCAAGTCGCCTATATGCCGAGCCATCAGGGACAGATCGGTGAGCTCGCCCCCACGCACAACACAATCGACATTGTTATCAATCAGATCCACCACACGGTCACTCACGCCCATATCGAGCTGTATATCCGGATACCGGGCATGAAATGCCGGCAATGCCGGCACCAGCACCATACGCGCAAACGGGCTGGGAACGTCGACTCGCAGCCGCCCCCGGGGTAATGCCGCAGCGCTGGACAGGCTGGTTTCAGCATCGTCCATGTCGGCCAGCAACCTGATCACCCGCTCGTAGTAGGCAGCGCCATCGGCGGTCACATTGACCTTGCGCGTGGTCCGGTTAAGCAGACGGACACGCAGGCGCGCCTCCAACTGCTGCACCAATTGCGTGACGCTGGTTCGGCTCATGTGCAGCGTCTCTGCCGCCTTGGTAAAACTGCCGGTTTCCACCACTCGGGCAAATGCCCACATCGCATCGAATCGGTCCATATGTGTACCCAGGTATAGGATTGTTTGTATTTTACAAACAGTGATGGACAAAGTTGCCTGTTTATCCGTCAAACCGGAAAACATAGAATCACTTCATTGTTGTTGTCGAGTCTGCAGGACTCATTAATGGAGAGAAGCTATGACAAAACGCGATGTCGTTTTTCCGCCTGGGCGTCAGGCACTGTATGATAGGAATCACTATTCACCAGCGATTAGGGCCAATGGTTTTTTGTTTGTTTCCGGCCAGGTCGGCAGCCAGGAAGATGGCTCGCCTGAACCTGATTTGCAAGCGCAGGTGCGCCGTACATTTGATAACCTGAACGGTATTCTGAAGGCGGCGGGCAGCAGTTTTGAAGACGTGATTGACGTGACGGTTTTCATGGTCGATCCGCAATCGACATTCGAAACCATCTGGGAAGTCGTACCCGACTATTGGGGCCAGGCCCCTTATCCGACGCTGACTGCCGTTGGCGTGACCTGGCTCTATGGCTTTGACTTCGAGATCAAGGTCATTGCAAAGCTGGCGCAGCAGGCGGATCAATAACCCGCCAGACGGCAAACCGCCTGGCGAGTCGTTATACCAGAGACAAAAAAAGCAGATACTGCTGGCCCCAGCCGGCCACGGGCCGCGCCGGGACACCTCCAAAGCCAATTAGCGAGATGAGCCGGAGACTGCAGAACCCGCTTTAGAGGCCAGTTCCTGCAAACTCATCTTCTTGCCATTCAGCGTGATCTGCTCGTCTGGCTTCAAGGCCGAATCGTAAGCGATATCGCTGCTGATCACCTTGTCGTCGACTTTGCCAAAGCCCGACAGCTGCGCCATGAGTCCTGCCATGGCGGCAATTCTATCCGCTTCCTTGTCGGCCGCGTCCTTGTCTTTTGCTCCACCGACCTGAGCGCCGGCCGACACAACGTCACGGATCAGATTGGTATCGGCTTTCAGCCCAAATGTCGCTTTTTTCAACGACTCGACCAGGAACAGGTTGTCTTGCATCGTCTGCCCCTCAGGTTGGCCGGCGCCGTCAAAATGGGCGGAAGCCTCCACTGAGCCTTCTCCGCTTGCGGTTTTCCATGAGAACGGAGCCACACGCACCTGTAGCTTCTGACGTATCAGGTTGGTGAGCAGTTCTGCATAAAGCTGTTCAATCTGCTCACCCTGCTGCTCAGCATTGTCTGGCGTAATATTGAGCGTGCCGATCTGTTGCTTGAACTTGTGCACCGCCTGACCGTCAAGATGGTCAAGGGCGAGGTTCAACTTGATGGCGCCAAAATCGATATTATCAACCAGCACCTTGCCAATATCGTAGCCAACGTTCAGGTTCAGGAAATCGTCTACTTCTTCCGTTTTCACATCGACCTTGAAATCGGCCATTGATACAGCCTTATTATTCTTCGGCTTGATCTCAAGCATGCCGATACTTATTTTTCCCGGGCCCACGAACAGGCCTGAAGCAGTTTTGCTGGAACTGGTCTGTCCCGTCACGTTCTTTATGAAAAAATCAGCGTTGGTACCGTTGCCAATCAGGCTTGCCTCGGGAAGATCGACCGCCATGTCAAGCTTGGAAAAGTCCTTGTCAACGAACGACGTGGCCGTTACCGGCTTAGACTTGAAGGCGCCCTCTCCAGAGTTCACATCCAGTGCCGCTAATTTGGCGGTGGAATGCACATTTCCCGAAAAATCAATGCGATCGCGTTGCACGTAAGGCTCTTTGCCGCCTGCTGCGTCATACAGCGGCTTGGTCTCTTCGTCGTTGACCAACGTTGTGGATGCGGTCGCGTATCCGGTGACAAACTCGCCGCGCGACAACGCACTGAGCGATATCGGTCCATGTTCGATGTGGCTGTTGAGCAGAACTTGCTTGGGCAGGGCCGACATTTGTGGATAGTTCATGTTGACTTTATATACCGCGTCAGACGAAAAAACGCCCTTGTCATAACTGACCACTTCCATACTGATCCGGCCGTCGCCTTCTTTTTTCAGATACTCGTTGGCTTTAACCAGATAGTCATCAAGCCGCTGCTGGATCTGCGTACCCAGATACCAGCTTGATCCGGTCCAGACTGCGCCGGCAGCAATAACAACACCGGCTACGATTGCGCCTTTACTCATCGAATTAATCCCTATAGATCTTGAACTGTACATGGTTGAAAATTTCGGCGTAATTATAGCTGGCAAACCCGACTCAACCGCATGGCCAATGATCGCCTTAACGTTATTTTAATCTGCAGGACTCTGCGACCCCTTTGTGGTCATAATCCCCCAATGATCTGCAACGAGTCATTCCGTAAGGCGCTCAAAAATTTAAGCATGACCTCAAGCAAGGCTGCGATCTGACTATAATTGACTGGCGCCGCAGGCTTGCGTCGTGCAGCACGTTAGCTTAATCAAAACAACAGGAGACACTAATGCGGCTTTTCAGATCATGGATCAACAACACTGACCATACCAGCGAGGATGCGGTCGCATCGTCTGGCCGACGATACTTTCTGGCAGCCGGTTGCGCATGCTGCGCAACCTACGCGTTAAACATTTCACCTGCAGCAGCCCAGTCGCCGGAGGTGCAGCGCCATCTGGCTGCAGCACGTACCGCTGCCGGCAACGATCTCAAACAGTTACTGAAGCTGGGTGACGTGGCATTGCCGGCCAGTGCCAAAAAAGGTCCATCGATCGAAGAACTCATGGCGCAACCTGCGCCCCCGCCAGGCCAGGCTTTCGATAACCTGTATTTTGTCGGTGGCAAATGGGTCAGCGCGTGGGCCATTACCGCATCCGACGGGATCATCCTGATTGACGCAATGAACAATGCTGATGATGCAGAACACGTGATTGTCGCCGGCATGCGCAAACTGGGACTGGATCCGGAACAGATCAAGATGGTCGTCATCACGCACGGCCATGGCGACCACTACGGCGGTGCCAATTATCTGGTGGAGCATTTTCATCCGAAGATCATCGCCAGCGAAGCCGACTGGACCATGATGGAAACCAAGCTGGAGTTCGAAGTGCCCAGTTGGGGCCGCCCACCCAAGCGTGATGTAGTCGTGGAAGACGGCGCCAAGCTGACACTGGGCGATACCACCGTAGACATTGTGATGACGCCGGGCCATACCATGGGCACCATCTCGGTGGCGTTTGACGCAAAAAGCGGCGGCAAAAACCACCGCGCCTTCCTGTGGGGCGGCACTTCCTTCAATTTTGGCAAACAACCCAACCGCATGGAACGCCTGCAGGCGTACATTGACGCGACTGCCCGGGTGCGTGATATGGCAGGCAAGCAGAACATTGACGTATTCCTGTCCAACCACAGCGGCATGGACCTGGCCGACATCAAACTGGCGCAGATGAAAAAGGGCGAGCCCAATCCGTTCGTGATGGGTTCTGACACAACGCAGCGCGCACTGACCGTAATGCATGAATGCGCGCTGGCGACCAAGGTAGCGTGGAGCGTGTGAAGAACGAGCGGCGGGGGCGCTGTCTGACGCCATCGCCTGCTTCACAGGCCTGTTGCCAGGCTGCCGGATCGACCATGCCTCATGGCGAGCATATCAATATGCTATGTACCCAGTACAGTATTGACCAGCTTTGTTCTGGCAAGCCTGCGCGCCGCATCCTTATTTGATCCTTTCCAGTATTCGGGGTCAACATTTGCAATACGCCCCGCAGTATTTTGCATGTGGCAGAACGCCGTGGCCCGCGCAGCCTCCACGTCCTGCTGCTCAATTGCCTGTCGGATGGCCTCGTGCTCGGCGCGCACACTCTCGGACAATTTGCTCTGGCGGGCTTCATTCCCGCGTGTCACCCTTATTGCATCCTGTATAGCACGCGTCAGCATTCCGAGCAATTCAGCGTAGAGCGGGTTTGCTGTCGCTTTGGCAATCGCAAGATGAAATGCCAGATCTTCTCGTACGCCATCTCCTCCGGCATCGACAGCCTTATCTATATCGATCAAGGCACTATTGATTTCCGCCATTTGAGATTTTGAGCGACGTTCAGCGGCCAATGCCGCCATCTCTGCTTCTATTCCTCGACGAAGCTCGATAATCCGCAGTACACCCAAGGCAGGATTGTCATCAAGTTGCCCTAAACGAAAAACGTCGTTGGCTTGTGGATTCAGCACTATCGTGCCGCTACCCTGCCTGGTTTCTACAAGTCCTTCGGACTTAAGGCGCGAAATTGCTTCACGCACGACTGAACGGCTCACCCCATACTCTTGTGTCATAAATTTCTCAGTCGGTAACCTGGAATTTATTGGGTACTCACCGTTGCGGATCTGCTTGGCCAATATATCCGTGATGCGATCTGAAAGCGTTTTTTCGTTGGTAAATTTGGGCTCACTCATGATGCCAGTTTGCTTCCTGTTGTTGCCGTCTTCTGAAGTGAGGAAATCTCAAATCAATAGGTAACAGGGTATCAAATTTATATTTGCTTGACAAATTTGTCTGATGAAATATAGAATTAAACAGACAAATTCATAATACAAATTAAATTACAGCATGGAGACAAACCACATATGTCATCGGGCGATTCAAAACCGAGCGCATACCTATGCCGCCGTCTTACACACGACGTTGAATTGGCTTTGCAGGAGCGCTATAACTTACGCATCAATGAACACGACAGCATTCTTGGGCCCAATGACATAGCTCGTTTGGCAAAGGGCAGCCAGATTCTGTTTGTGACCGCTACAGAATCGGTCACTGAGGATCTTCTTGAACAGTTGTCGCCATGCTTGTGTTTTGTCGCAACATTGTCAGTAGGCTACGACCATATTGATATGGCTGCTGCCAACAGGCTCGGGGTCCAGGTACTGCATACACCAGATGTGCTGAGCGAAGCGTGCGCCGAAATTGCAATGATGCTGATCTTGAATGCATGCAGGCGCGGCTATGAGGCAGACCAATTGGTCAGAGGCGGTCTGTGGAAAGGATGGAGTCCTACGCAACTATTAGGTGTGGGGCTTACCGGGAGACGCCTGCTCATTTTCGGAATGGGAAGAATTGGCCGCGAAATAGCCAGACGCGCGCGCGCATTCGGCATGCAAATTCACTATCACAACCGTCGTCGCCTTGACCCCGACCAGGAGATGGGGGCCCTCTTTCGCGAGAATTTGTACGATGCACTTAGCGACGCAGATATCGTTGTAGTGGCGGCTCCCGGCTCTCCTGCTTTAAAAGGCATCATCAATGCCGAAAGCATCGCCTGCATGCCGGATGGCTCTGTGTTGATCAATATTTCGCGTGGAGATTTGGTTGATGACGACGCATTGATTAATGCACTGAATAGCGGAAAATTATTTTCCGCGGGCCTGGATGTATTTTCCAACGAGCCGCATGTAGATGCGCGTTATTTCGCTCTTAAAAACGTATTTCTTACTCCCCACATTGGTAGCGCAACGCGTGAGACCCGCGATGCCATGGGCTGGATGCTTGTAAACGGCCTGGAGCAACTGCTCCAGGGGGAAAAACCAAACAATCTCATCTCGACTAATTAATAACCGAGCACTTCATAAATGAACCTGACACACTCCTCCCTTTTCCGCAAGCAATGCTACGTCAATGGCAACTGGATCGATAGTGCCACGATGCAGACCATGGATGTCATCAATCCCGCAAATGGCGCCACGCTGGGAACTGTGCCTGCTCTTACACAGGAAGACACTCGCCGGGCAATTGAGGCAGCACAACAAGCGCTTCCTGAATGGCGCAAATTGCCGGCCAAACGACGCTCTCAACTGATTCGCAGATGGTTTGAATTGTGCATGGAGAATCAGAATGAACTGGCTGCCATCCTTACCTTTGAACAGGGTAAGCCTCTGAAGGAAGCACTTGGTGAAATCACCTATGGCTCGGCCTTCCTGGAATGGTTTGCCGAAGAGGCAAAACGTGTCTATGGTGATATCATTCCTGCCGCATCGGCCGATCGGCGAATTCTCGTCATTAAGCAGCCGGTCGGCGTAGTCGCTGCCATTACGCCGTGGAACTTTCCTAACGCAATGATCACCCGCAAGGCCGGGGCCGCACTGGCCGCAGGTTGTACCATTGTCATCAAGCCAGCGTCCAGTACCCCTTATTCAGCATTGGCATTGGCGGAACTGGCAGATCAAGCAGGTATCCCCCCGGGTGTACTTAACGTCGTGACGGGGAATTCGACCGTGGTCGGAACAGAGCTCACCACCAATTCCATCGTTCGAAAACTCTCTTTTACTGGTTCTACAGAGGTGGGCAAACACTTAATGGAGCAATGCGCCGGTACTGTTAAGAAAGTGTCGATGGAGTTGGGAGGTAACGCACCGTTTATCGTATTTGACGACGCCAACCTGGATCAGGCAGTCGCTGGTGCCATCGCATCCAAGTTCAGGAATGCCGGCCAAACTTGCGTATGTGCCAATCGTATCTTCGTGCAAGACGGAATATACGACATTTTTGCGGAGAAGCTCAAACAGGCCGTACTGGCTTTACGGGTTGGGGAGGGATGGGCCGACAACGTCGACATCGGCCCCCTTATTGACCAGGCAGCCGTTAACAAAGTGAACCAACATATTGAAAATGCAATTAGTGGCGGTGCCCGTCTGCTGTGCGGAGGCCGCACTCATGAACTGGGTGGACTGTTTTACGAACCCTCTATCCTCGTCGATGTACCGCGAGATGCGCTTCTGATGTATGAGGAGACGTTCGGGCCTGTCGCCCCTTTGATCAGATTTTCCAGTGAGCACGAAGTCATCGAACTGGCCAACGACACGCCGTTCGGACTGGCCGCCTACTTCTATACCTCTGACTATCAAAGATCCTGGCGGGTCGCAGAGGCGCTGGAAACCGGCATTATCGGTTTGAACGAAGGAATCATTTCTACCGAACTGGCTCCTTTTGGGGGCGTTAAAGAATCAGGGGTCGGGCGCGAAGGATCGAAATATGGCGTAGATGATTATATTGAGATTAAGTATATATGTGCCGGTGGAATAAACGCCACTTGATACAACTTCGACACCAAGCATGTGTCTAATTTTTTAATGGGAAAAGTGATGATTGATAAGCAACAAGAAATTGGGCTGATTGGTGCAGGGCTGATGGGTTCAGGCATCGCGTCAAGTCTGCTGCGAGGGGGTCACCGGTTAACTATTCTTGAGCACCCGGGGAATCAGCCTCTTGACACATTGATCAAGACCGGAGCCCAAACATGCCGCAGCGCATCCGATCTGGCATCGCGCAGTGATGTATTGATTCTTTGCGTAACAGGCACGCCACAGGTAGAACAAGTTTTACTTCGAGAAGATGGCGTTTTGCATGGCATGAAAAAGGGATGCACGATTATTGACTGCTCTACAGCCATCCCTTCGTCCACCTTGAAAATTGCAAAATTAATTGAGGACAAAGGCGGAAACTTTCTGGACGCTCCCATGACACGGACTCCAAAAGAAGCGGCCGAAGGACGGTTGAATCTGATTGTAGGTGGAGACGCCGACGTATACGAGGCATGCTTGCCAATCCTGCAGAGCTACGCGGAGAATATTACTTACGCAGGATCAACAGGCGCCGGGCACAAGATGAAATTGCTGCACAACTACGTATCACTGGGCTTTTCGGTGCTATTGGCTGAAGCAGCGGCATGTGCGCACACAGCGGGAATAGATAAGAAAGCCTTTTGCGAAATTTTAGCCAATGGAGGCGGTGGCGGTGTCGTACTGAACCGACTACGTCCATTTATTGAGTCTGGCGATACGTCTGGCTTCCAGTTCTCGATCTCCAACGCGCTGAAAGATATGAGTTATTACTGCGCGCTGGCAGAGGATCAGCATGCAAGGAGCGACATCGCCCAGTCAGTAAAAACAGCGTACTCTGCCGCCGCGCAGGCCGGACTTGAACAGGAACCGTTGCCAAAAATTGTCGACTTCTTTTCAAGTAAATTTGATTAATGAAAGCACTGAGCGATGAACACATACCATATATCAGTTATACCCGGTGACGGAATCGGCAAGGAAGTGGTTCCCGCCGGCCTTCGCGTCCTTGACGCGGTCAGTGCGATACATGGGTTCCGGCTTCACTATCGTAACTATGACTGGAGTTGTGAATTATATAAATCAACGGGAAAAATGATGCCCGATGACGGCATTGAGCGACTTGGCGACAGCGACGCCATTTTCCTTGGTGCAGTTGGCTTTCCTGGCGTGCCTGATCATATTTCGCTGTGGAATCTTCTTATACCTATAAGACGCGAATTTGATCAATACGTCAACCTTCGCCCTGTCCGCCTGCTTGCCGGCGTGCCTTGCCCGCTGGTAAATGCGGACAAGAAAAAAATAGATTTCTGGATAGTGCGAGAAAATACCGAGGGAGAGTATTCTCAGGTGGGCGGACGGATGTTTGAAGGAACAGACCGTGAATTTGTGGTTCAGCAGTCTGTTTTTACAAGGTATGGTACGGACAGGATAATAAAGTTCGCGTTCGAATTTGCAAAGCGACAAAAGCGATTGCGCGTCACTTCAGCGACAAAATCCAATGGTATCTATCACGCAATGCCGTATTGGGATGAACGATTTTCCGCCATGGCCAAAGGGTATCCGGACATCATTGCGGACCAATATCATATAGATATTCTGTCCGCCAGATTTGTATTGTCCCCTGAGCGGTTTGACGTGGTAGTCAGCTCTAATTTATTTGGAGATATTTTATCCGATCTGGGCCCCGGGGTCACTGGCACCATTGCCGTTGGTCCAAGCGCCAATATCAATCCTGAACGGCGCCACCCCTCTATGTTTGAACCCGTCCATGGCTCAGCGCCAGATATAGCAGGTAAAGCAATTGCAAATCCGATTGGCCAGATCTGGTCTGCCGCAATGATGCTGGAGCATTTGGGTGAACAGCAAGCCGCCTCCACAATAATACACGCAATTGAACAAGCGCTCTGCGCCCCGGATCGTCGGGTCACGCCGGACCTGGGAGGCAATTGCAGTACGGACGAGCTGACAGACTCAATTATCGGCAACCTGAAATAGCTAATTAAACCAACAGGCTTTATGCATGAACAATAGCAAAGTACCGGTAAAGGTCATATTGACCGACACCATACATCCCGAAGCTCATAGGATACTGGAACAGGAGACAGAGGTTATCACGCTTGATCCAGCGCTGCCAGCGGACCAGGCTGAACACAAACTGCGGCAATTAATTACCGACGCACAAGGACTAATTGTCAGACGCAAGCTGCCCGACGGAATTTTCAACTCGAACAATGCACTCCGTGGCGTCGTTCGTCACGGAGTGGGCCTCGATTTTATTCCTGTCGATAGCGCAACACGCCACGGCATTCCCGTTGCTAACACACCAGATGTGAACGCCAACTCGGTCGCCGAATATGCCATTACAGCCATACTGGAAAGCTCACGCCGACTGAATCATTTTGATCATATGGTAAGGAGTGGAAATTGGCAAGCTCGCAAGACGGCGCCTTCTCTGACATTCGAATTAAAAGGGCGCACGCTAGGGATTATCGGATTTGGCGCTATCGGAAAGCGAGTCGCCGAAATCGCTGCCTGTGGGCTCGGAATGAACATCGTGGTCCACACCCGCAGCGCTTCGCGTGTTCCGGAGAAATGGCCTGCCCAAAAAATAGAAGCGCTTTTTGAAAACAGTGATTTCGTTGTCGTTGCCTGCCCACTGAATAACCAGACAAGAGGGCTAATCAATGAGCGAACGCTTCGGCACGCGAAACCCGGTTTGATGATTATAAACGTGGCCAGAGGCGCCGTTATCAACGAGCCGGATCTGCTGGATGCACTTGAAAACAAAATTATTTCGGGTGCGGTCCTGGATGTATTTGAGAACCAACCGCTAGCCATGCACCATAAGTTGCTGACACATCCTAATGTCATTCTCACCCCTCACGTGGCAGGAATGACGCAAGACTCGGAACGGGCAATGAGTATGCTGGCCGTGCAAACGCAACTGGCGCTCATTCGGGGAGAGCGACCGGTAAATATTGTCAACCCCGAATTTAAAACTATGAGGAAGAGCGAGTGAAAATTTCCAATGTTACTGCCATCCCCCTTTCCTATCGGCTACCGGAAGGCAAAACTGTCACGATGGGCGTCGGCAGCACCTTGAAGCGGGATGCAATCATCATACGAGTAGAAACATCTGATGGGATCGTCGGCTATGGAGAATCACATCCTGGCCGCAGTGCCGGCGCGATCGTCAGTCTGATCGAAAACACCTTAAAGCCGCTCATTCTGGGCATGCAGGCGACCGACGTCATTGGTGCATGGCAGCGTATTCACCGGATGCAATTTTCCAGCCATGGACTGGGCGCGGGTGCCGCCCTGGCCTATTCCGGCATCGATATGGCGCTATGGGATATTCGTGGCAAAGCAGCCAACATGCCGCTCTATGAACTGCTTGGGGGATCGTGCAAGCGCATTCCTGCTTACGCTGGAGGAATCGCCCTGGGTTATCAACCCAAAGAGTCATTGGCCGAAGAGGCGCAATCGTACGTAGATCAGGGTTATCGCGCGGTCAAATTACGTATTGGAGATACCACCCAAAACGATATTGCACGTTGCCTGCATACAAGAAAAGTACTGGGAGACGACATTGATATCCTGACAGATGCGAATACGGCCTACTCCATCGCCCAGGTACGCAGAGTATTGCCGGTGCTCGCGGATATAAAAGCCGGCTGGCTAGAGGAGCCTTTTGCCTGCAACGATTTCGCCTCTTACCGGGAGGCCGCCAGAATCACGCCACTGGTTCCAATCGCAGCAGGGGAAAATCATTTTATGCGCTTTGAGTTCGCACAGATGCTGGAGGCTGGCGCCGTACAAGTCTGGCAGCCAGATCTATCCAAAACAGGCGGAATTACTGAGGCGATACGAATTGCAGATTTAGCATCAGCTTTCCGAATACCGATACATGCGCATAGCTCTGCTACTGGCTTGAATCATGCCGCAACGCTGCACTACCTGGCCGCCATTGAAAACGCGGGATACTTTGAAGCCTGCGTTTCCCACTTTAATCCATTCCGGGATATGTTCGGAGCCACTTTTTCCATTGGAGAAGACGGCTGCGTAGAGCCACCCAAAGGACCCGGACTCGGCATAGAGGTAGATGAGGCAATATTCAAAGAATATCCAGTGGTTGATGGGCCCGGGTACATAGTCAAATTCTAAAAACAATTCTTTAAATAGAATTAGAGGAGACAGTCAATGAACACCAGAATACTTACTCGCCTGTTAACAGGCATATGTTTATTTGCATCAGCCCATTGTGCAACAGCTGCAGACGACACGGATGCTTACCCACAAGCACCTGTTCGCATCGTCGTTCCGTATACGCCCGGGGGCTTTAATGACACCCTGGCTCGCACGGCCAGTGAATATCTAACCAAGCAGTGGGGCCAATCTGTCGTTGTAGAAAACAAGCCTGGTGGAAACACAATTATAGGAAATAGTTCAGTTGCACAATCAAAAGCGGATGGCTATACCTTGCTTATTACACCCTTGCCTTTCTCTGCGCTACCAGGCCTTTACCAACAAAAACTTCCGTACGATGCGATCAAGGATTTTGAACCTGTCATATGGGCTGGAAGTACACAAAACATCCTGACTGTACGCGCTGATTCGAAATTCAAAGATGTGAAATCACTGATCGAGTACGCCAGAGCACATCCTGGCGAACTCAATTACGGCTCTACAGGATCCGGGTCTTCCAACCATTTGTCAATGGAGCTCTTTCAGGAACTGACCAAGACGAACATGACTCACGTACCCTATAAAGGCAGTGCTGCCGCGGTAACAGCATTGCTTGCTGGCGACATTGATGTTCTGTTCGACAACGTACCTAATGTCTATCCCAATATTAAAGCCGAGAAGTTCCGGGCGCTTGCTTCTACTGGAAAGACAAGAGCGCCGCTTACTCCCAATGTACCCACTGTAGAAGAATCCGGAGTACCCGGATATGAAGTCAACGTGTGGTTTGGCATTCAGGCCCCATCGGGAACACCTGAACCTATCGTGGCAAAAATCAACAACGACATCCGAAAAATGTTAAATGAAAAATCGGTGACAGAAAAATTCGCCAATCAGGGCGTAGAAGTGGTTGGGAGTACACCTGAGCGCTTCAAGGAATTAATCAGCTCCGAGGTCAAGAAATGGGGCGGTGTCATCGCGCGAGCAGGGATAAAGCTCCAATAAACTAGTCCGTCGCAAGCGCCTCTACTGGAGTGCTTCACTAATCAAGTACAGACACGACAAATGCCGTAGTAATGGCCAAAGCATTTATTATGATTGCCGGCTTGATTAGTGGACTTCCATGCGACAGCTCGGAATGCCGCCCACACCGCGCATTCGTCGCTCCTACCTGGCGTCACATCGGCTAATCTGGCATGTTTGTATTTTTCTTACGTCGCATGTGTTCACATATCCGGCGCTCGGCCGATTCCGCATCACGTTCCTGCAGTGCCTGGATAAAGGAAGCATGCTCGCGCACGCTTTGAACAATCTCGTTGCTATCCAGATTTGTCTTGTATCGGATAGCCTGCACCTGCAGGTTCAACTTGTCGTAGATTTCGGTGAGGAATGGATTGTGAGCCGCCCGGTTAATTGCAATATGACAGCCTATGCTTTTCTCAAAGTATCCTGGCACATCATTTTGCCGGAAGCGTTCTTCCACCTCCTGATGCATTTTTACAATCCCTGCAATTTCTTCTTCCGAAGCGTTGGCCACTGCTTGTCGGATTGCCAGTCCCTCCAGTACAGCCAAAAGTTCGAAGATATTCTCGATATCTTCAGTGGTCTTCTTAATAACGACAGCCCCTTTTTGAGGCTTGATCTGTATCAGACCATCCGCCTGCAGAATCCGATAGGCCTCTCGTAACGGTGTACGCGAGACATTCAGCTGTTCGCAAAGCTCCCGTTCGTTCAGTCGTTGCTCCGGTACCAATGCCCCTTCAATAATCATTTTTTTTAATTGATTAGCTACTTGGTTAGCCATAGTAGATGGCGAAATTTTGTAATCGGTCATAGTTAGGGTAAACATTAATAGGTGTGTGGTCTCGCCATTTGTATAATGTATACATTATACAAATATCTTAAAAATCGCTCTGGAGACAATACATGAAAAAACTTGCAATCATCTCTGTTAGTGGCATTTTATTGGCTTTTTCCATCTTCGCCCATGCTCAGTACCCTGAAAAGCCAGTGCGCCTCTTGGTAGGCTTCGTACCGGGAGGCGGGACCGATACCTCGGCGCGTATCCTATCGGAGCAATTGAGTAACGAACTCGGGCAGACGGTAGTGGTAGAAAACAGGCCCGGCGCTTCAGGACTCATTGCAGCAGACGAAGTTGCCAATTCCAAGCCTGATGGCTATACCTTGCTGCTTGCCAATATGCAGTCCACCGTGTCTGCCCCGCACTTCATCAAGAAGAACGCTCCCGAGCCCTTGAGCAAATTCAGCCCGATCTCCTTTATTGGCGTAGTACCAAATGTGCTTGTCATCAGCCCTGAAAAACATCCATTCAACAATGCCCGGGATCTGATCGATTTTGCCGCCAAGAACCCGGGAAAAATGTCTTATGCCTCCTCGGGTCTTGGCGGCCCCCAGCACTTGAGCGCAGCCCAATTTGCCCAGACTCACCATTTGACGATGACACATGTACCGTACAAGGGAAGCGGCCAGGCCGTCACGGATTTGATAGGTGGGCTGGTCGATCTGAATTTCGACACGCTTCCCGGAATCATCAGCCAGGTCAGGGCCGGCAAGCTCAGAGCCCTGGCAGTAACGAGCTCATCACGCTCTGCGCAATTGCCGGACGTACCGACCATAGAGGAACAAGGCCTGCCAAAAATCAATGTCGCTCAATGGTATGGGGTACTCGCACCGGCCAATGTACCGGCAGAGATAGTAAAGAAAATAGATTCGGCAATTAGCCAATCCCTGGAGAACGAAAATGTGCAGAAAAAACTCGCCCTTCAAGGTCTGACCATTGGTGATGGCCCAGACTCACCCGAGTCGTTCAAAGCAATGATCGCAAAGGAATGGGTGAGCTACGGGGAAATGGAAAAAGCTTTTAATACCCAATAAACAAACTCGCAAACTTATTACAAAGGTTCCGTTATGCAGGAAGGTGTTATCACATCAATAGACCAGACAATAGCAACAGTAGTCATTAGCCGCGAACATAAGCTGAATGCCTTTACCATCGCGATATGGAAACAATTGGGAGAAGCTTTCAGCCAGCTCTCGACCAATCGGCAAATACGCTGCATTGTGTTGCGTGGCGCCGGGCAAAAGGCGTTTTCACCAGGCAATGATATTTCCGAGTTCGCAACATCCCGGTCCAATAAAGAACAGGCCGTCGCCTACGGCCGGGTCATGAAGGAAACCATAGACAGCATTGCAGCCTGCGAACATCCTGTTGTCGCGCAAATTCATGGCATTTGCGTGGGCGGCGGCCTTGAAATAGCCGGTCTGGCCGATGTGCGCGTGTGTGGCGAAAGTTCACGGTTTGGCATACCTATAAAAAATCTTGGTCTGGTCATGTCCTATTCGGAATTGCGACCGCTCATCCGCCTGGTTGGTCCTTCCGTTGCAACGGCCATGTTGCTGGAAGGAAATATCATCGACGCGAAACAAGCTGTCAAATTGGGAATAATCCATAAACTGGTCAGCGATGATGAAGTGGAGAAAACGGCGCTTGAGACGGCCCGCAATATCGCGCAGGGCGCCCCATTAGTGGCACGCTGGCACAAAAAATTCATCAGAAACATTGTGAACCAGACTGTGCTGGATGAAGCGGCGCTCGAAGAAGCCTTCGATTGTTTTGATACTGACGATTTCAGGATCGGCTATCGATCGTTTCTGGAAAAAAAACCACCAGAATTTACGGGAAAGTAAAGCATGAACACAATAAGCAAACCATCGAAAGACGCCCTTGCTGGCTTGAAGGTCATCGAGCTGGCACAGATCATGGCGGGCCCCACCTGCGGTATGATGCTGGCCGATCTGGGAGCCGAAGTGATTAAAGTTGAAAAAATCAATGGCGGTGACGACTCAAGGCAATACAGCGATCCACAGATCAACGGAATTTCTGCGCCTTTTTTGATGCTTAACCGTAATAAACAGGCGATCGCGCTCGATCTGAAGAGTGAAAAGGGAAAGGAGATTCTCTTCAAACTCATTAAGGACGCGGACGTACTGACCGAGAACTTCAGAAAAGGCACCATGGAAAAACTGGGGATTGGTTATGACACCTTGAGAAAAATCAATCCAGGACTCATTTATTGCTCCATATCTGGCTATGGTTCCGACGGACCCTATGCAGATAAAGGGGGGTTTGATCTGATAGCACAAGGATTTTCCGGACTCATGAGCATTACTGGAGAACCGAACGGCGCGCCCTTGCGCACCGGCAATTCGATTGCGGATATAAACGCCGGTATCCTGGCGGCCTTCGGCATCCTGGCCGCGTATCAGCACAAACAACAAACCGGTGAAGGCCAGCGCGTGGAAACCTCCTTGCTGGAAGCCAGCCTTCAACAGCTTTACTGGCATGCCGCCATTTACTTCGCTACAGGCGAATCTCCCGGCCCATCGGGTTCATCTCATATCCTGGCCACACCGTATCAGGCTTTTCCTACGGGCAGCGACTGGATCATCATCGGTGGCGCCAATGAGAAAAACTGGGTACGCATCGCCCAGGTCCTTGGCCATGCCGAATGGACCGAGGACGAACGGTTCATAACCAATTCGGCACGCATGGCCAACAAGCCGGCGCTTATTACCATGATGACGGAAATCCTCGCAACAAGACCCGCCGTGCATTGGCTGGCAGAGTTTGATAATGCTGGCGTACCTGCAGGACCCGTCAATAATATTGGCCAGGCGCTAATGCATCCCCAAAGCCTGGCAATGGGAATGGTGGTCGAACAGGAACATCCCGTTGCCGGTGCCATCCGCACAGTGGGCATGCCTGTCAAGTTTTCAAAAACGCAGCCGAGATACCATCGCCCGCCCCCGCGCATTGGAGAGGACACCGTACAGATTCTGCAGGGCCTTGGTTATACTTCCTCCGAGATAGACGAACTGATTCAATCCGGGACGATCACATGCGTTTCCGGAAACACGGTGCAACAGCCGACCGCAGCCAGTGAATGATCTTTCTTGGCGCGCGGTCAACTGAGCTGCAGTTTATACGGCCGTGTTACCGAGGCCGTATAAACATTCACGTAAACGCCCCCGTTTTACGGTCTACTGCCTTGCATGAGAAACCAAACATTTTGATATTTTCTACCATCATTTTGTCAAGCATTTCCATGGCTCCATGGTAAGGAATATTTTCTTACACACAGCCCGTACCGGTCGCAGGCAGCCCGGCGGTTATTGATTGACATCAGTTGAACGAGTAAGTTGTTCCCAGGCATCGATTTGCGCTGCATAAGCCTTCAGCTTGCTGCGCACCAATTCAAGTGCGTCGCTTCCCAGTAACAAATGCGCCGGTGGTGTTTCAGTGTTCATGATCGTCAGTATCGCGCGCGCGGCCTTGATAGGGTCACCTAGTTGCTGGCCGCTTTTGTCTTGACGCGCCTTGCGTATTGGATCAAACAGAGTGTCGTAGTCCCGAATGCTGCGAGGGGCTCTAACCATCGACCTTCCTGCCCAGTCAGTGCGAAAAGAGCCTGGCGCCACGGCAGTGACCGCAATACCAAAATGGCTCACTTCTTTACTCAGCACTTCAGAAATCCCTTCCAGCGCGAACTTGCTGCCACAGTAGTATGCGATACCCGGCATAGTAATGAATCCGCCCATGGACGTAATATTGATAATATGTCCGCAACGACGTTTGCGCATACCGGGAAGTACGGCCTTTATCATTGCCACCGCACCATAGACGTTTACGTCAAACTGACGCTTCATTTCGTCCAGCGTGGATTCTTCCAATACACCTTCATGCCCATAACCCGCATTGTTGACAAGTACGTCAATCGGGCCAATATTGGCTTGAACCTCAGCGATTACCTCGTCTATCGCTGCAAAGTCTGTCACGTCGAGCAATCGTGCGAAAGCGCCAGGGCCGTGTGCTTCAAACGACGCCTTTGCTTCTGCATTGCGCACCGTTCCCACCACGCGATGGCCGCTGTTGAGTGCTTCCCGAGCTAATGCACGGCCAAAGCCGCTACTGACACCGGTGATGAAAACAATTTTTGATGTGGACATGGAAATACTCCCTTTTATTAATACATACATGCATACTATTCTCAAATGGCATTGATTTTTAGTCCAATTCTTCTCTTTTTATTGCCTATTACTATGATTTAGTTGTTCCATGCACCATCAAAAAAACGCCTCTCTCTCGCCGCCTTGCACTCGAGAGCGATTGACCAGCCTGCTTTTGACGTTGGCTCCAAAGGAAGGCTATAACCTGAGCAACCTTCCCGACGTACGCTTTCTGCGCTCGAATCGCCCACTTGCACGCACGCCGGTTCTTTACGACCCTGGCATCGTCATTGTCTGCCAGGGTACCAAAAAAGGCTATTTCGGCAATCAGACCTATCTGTATGACGAACAGCATTACCTTGCCGTCTCGGTACCGGTTCCCTTTGTGATGGAAACGGATGCGTCGCCAGAGCACCCACTTCTGGCTATCTATATACACTTGGATTTTCAGCTTGCTGCCGATCTGTCGATAGAGATAGACAATCATGGGGCACCATTGTCTATAGCCGCCCCCGAGAGCATGATGTCCAGTCCCATGGATCCGGCAATGCGCGCTTCACTACTGCGTTTCCTTGAAGCAATGAGCACACCAATGGAGGCCGCAGTACTTGGACCCACTCTGATGCGAGAGCTCTACTACCGAATACTTACGGGCGCTCAGGGCAATGTCCTGCGTTCGGCGCTGGCAATGCGCGGGCAATTCGGAAAAATTGGCAAAATCCTAAACCGTATTCATAGCACCTATGCGCAACCGCTGAATCTGTCACAACTGGCAAATGCAGCTGGCATGAGCGTCCCGACCTTTCATAGCCATTTCAAGGCCATTACTCACACTTCCCCCATGCAATACGTTAAATCGATAAGGTTGCACCAGGCCCGATTGCTCATGGTTCGACAAGGCGTTACCGCGTCTGCGGCGAGTCATTCAGTGGGATACGAAAGCTCATCACAGTTCAATCGCGAATTCAAACGTCTGTTCGGCTTGCCTCCGTCCGAAGAGGCAAAGCGCATGCGGGAAAGCTTTGCCATACCGCCTTCGCATCCAGCGTCGGAGTTTGTGTCGTCGCACTAGACAGCGAACTGACCCTGGCATTTTTTGCATGAACGAGCCTTTGCCTTTTGTATGCCCTGGCCGCCACGTAAACTACACATAACAAGGACCATCTATCAGGGGATGGGCAGCAACAAATTTTTCGTCTATAGTCAGTCCGATACCCACGCCATCGCCAGCAGTCACGCAACCGTCGGCATCCAGTGCATAGGGTGGATTGTCAGTTAATTGATCGCGAAAAGGATTATAGGCAGTAAGATCAGCCTCAAAATAACCAGGATTGTCGATTGCGCACATATAGCTGATTGACGTGGCCATGTTAATGGCCGTGGCAGAGGTATGAGGATTCACGCTTAAACGGTGACAACTGGCCATCGCGGCTATTTTTAGTGATTCGGTAATCCCGCCGGCCTTAGACAGATCCGGTTGTACAAAACCCAGCACTTGAGCTTCAAGTATCGGTTCAAACTCATAACGGGTGTAGTGGTTTTCACCTGCGGCCAGCGGAGTTCGTCCAAGTTGCGACGCACGGCGGTATAACCCAAGATCGTGGGCAGGGAACGGCTCTTCAAGCCAGCCTACCTTAAGGTCGTCATAGAAGGGCATGATGCGACGTACATCGTCCAGTGTGTAATTGGTATTGGCGTCTACCAATATATCAATGTGGTCGCCAACGCCCTTGCGCACAGCAGTCACGCGGGCGATATCGCGTTCGATATTGTCTCCTACCCGAAGCTTCAATGCCCGGTAACCCTGGCTGACATAGCCCGCGGCCTCGTCGGCAAGCGCCTCGGGAGCCTGCCAGCCCAGGGATATGCCCCCCGCATACGCCTTGATGGGTTTTTGTTTACCGCCGATAAGGGTATGCAAGGGTAGCCCTGCAACCTGACATCGAATATCCCATAGCGCCAGATCAAGACCGCTGAGCGCCAGTGCTGCGGCCGCCCCCATGCCGTGACTGGATATCTGCATTTTATGCACTTTTGACCATACTCCCGAAACATCCATCGGATCCATACCCACCACCAATTCCGCCAGCGTAGTGTCAATGAGCCGGGCGATGGCGCCGGGACAACGGCCATGATGCGCTTCGCCCCATCCTGTTAGCCCTTCATCTGTTTGTACGCGTAGCAGCACGGCATCGCGTTTTACACTTCTGCCAATACCTAGACGCACAGACTTGTCTTCAGGAACAGGAAAGGAAATAGGATGGGCCTGAATACTGGAAATTTTCATCTCGAACCTTTGCAAATGAATTAGTTGTAGATTTCTGGATTAACCAGATTGGCAAACCGATGCCCCTGCAACAAGCGCAGGACTTCGTCAACCGACCCCTGGCTCATTCTTTTCATGCTGGCTGTTGTAATGCCGGCGATATGCGGCGTTAGATACAAATTTTTCTGTTCGGCGGGGTACATTCCAGGCTTCACGGGTTGCACATCGTGTACATCCAGCACGGCAGCGGCGATTTTCCCATCGCGTAATGCATCCATTAATGCGGCCGTGTTGATGACCGGTCCACGCGAAACATTGATTACTATGCCGGACGTTTTCATGCTGTTGAACTGCGCCGTATCGGCCAGCCCGATCGTGTCCGCATTCAGGGGACACGATAGAACGACAATATCGGCCTGCGAAAATAGCGCCTTCTTGTCGGCGTAATCAACCCCGTCAGGCAAGCTCTCCCTGCGCCTGGACAGGCCGATCACCTTCATCCCCAGCGCTGTCGCCACCTTGGCCAGGGCACTTCCGATTGCGCCAACGCCCACAATTCCCAGCGTCAGCCCACCCAGTTCGCCCATGTGATCCGCCAGCGCTCGCTTGGACTGCCAGTCTGAGCCGCTGCTCTCGATACGCTGCATGCCGATCTGCCGCCGGACAAGTAGCATGGCGGCAATGCAATACTCGACAACGGAGCTGGTATTGCATCCGGGAATATTGGCCACGGGTATTTTATTGGCACACGCGTTTTCCATCGGAATCATGTCCAGGCCGACGCCATGCCTGACAACCCCTTTAAGCCTGGTCTGATGATCAAAAATATCATCGGGAAGCCTGGTGCGCACGATCAGTGCGTCTGCGTCCACAACCAGGCGACGCAAGGTGCCCGGATCCGTTTGTGGGGCAACAATGACGTTGGCGTGCTGCCGCAGCCGCTCTTCTTCCTCTGCCAGAATGTCGTTTGTCAATAACACGGTGTATTTATTTTTTTCAGGCATGGTTATGCTCTCTTTCTACTTTGTTACGCAGCACGCCCAGCTTTTCTATGCCGATGGACAAGGACATACCCGGCTTCAGCCATGCGGGTGGCTCATGATTGGCAGCAACGCCTGCAGGCGTACCGGTAGCGATGATATCGCCGGGTTCCAAAGGCATTTGCGCTGAGATAAACTCAATCAGCTCTTCAATACGAAACAGCATCTGGCCAGTACTTGAATCCTGCAGTCGCACGCCATTGGCATCAAGCGTGATTGCCAGCTCATGCGGATCGGCAATGGAATCGGCCGGCAGTATCCAGGGCCCCATCGGCCCGGATGTCTTCTGGTTTTTTCCTCGTACGAATCCGCCATCATCCTTCACATAATTGGTCACGCTGACATCGTTAAAAATGGTATAGCCACAGATATAGTCCGCGACTTCACTGCGATCTATTTTCAATGCCTGTTTACCAATAATCACGGCCAGCTCTGCTTCATAGGTAACGTGATTGGCCGGGTTGATCCGAATCATATCTTCCGGCCCGATGATGGTGCTGGCCGACTTGATAAAGATGACCGGCGCAGTCGGCGGTGCACGTTTGATTTGCAACAACCCGTCACGATAGTTGAAGGCAGCCCCCACAATCTTTCCAGGATTAGATAGTGGCGCCAGGATCGTCACCGCTGACAGGGGCAACAGGCACTGATCGTTGATCAACTCGGACGATAGCCGGCGCGCCAGGGCCTGCAAACCGTAGCCGATCCAGTCGAGCATGGCCGGCTGCAGGTCCTGCAGGACCGCAGGCCTGAGTGGATGCGCCCCATCCACAACATAGTCAACTGCGTCTTCATCCTGCCCCAGCGTTGTGATGACACCTGCGCGGGCAAGACCAGCATGCTCAAATGTGATAAATCGCATGCTGTTCAAACCGCGTATTTTTCAAGGATGCTACGGTTAATATCGATGCCAAGGCCTGGTTTGGTCGGGACAGAGACCGAGCCGTTACGCAAGACGATGGGCTCCGTAGCCAGGTGGTCCCTGAACGGATTTTCGCATTGCTCGAATTCGAAAAGCGGTGGCATTGGCCTGAAGCTAGGAGGCTGATCCGGCAGTGCCGCAATAAAGTGCAGCGTAGCAGCCACGCCGATGACAGACCCCCATGCATGGGGTACGCACTCTACCCCATGGGCGGTGGCCAGAGCGGCAATTTTCCTGCACTCGCTAAAACCACCGGCAGCGCATATATCGGGCTGGATAATGTCCATTGCCTTGCGACTGACAATATCGCGGAATCCCCACCGCGTATACTCATTTTCCCCACCGGCCACCGCCATATCCAGGGCTTGCGTCACCTGAACGTAACCATCAAGATCCTCCGGGGAAATAGGTTCTTCAAACCATTCCACATCCAGTTTCTCCAGTTCCCGTCCCAGCCTGATTGCAGCAGGTACCGTGAAACAGTGGTTGGCATCTACCATCAACCGGATATCGTCGCCAATCGCCTTACGCACCGCTTCAACCCGGGCCAAATCCAGCTTGGGCGATCCAAGACCGATTTTCATCTTGATGGCGGAAAAGCCGCCATGCTTATACTCCAGGGCTTCCTCGACCGCCTCTTCAACAAGTCGATCCATATCGATAAAATATAGTCCGGTGGCATAAGCGGTCACCGTGTCGCGGAACGCGCCGCCGATCAGCTTATGTACCGGCTTGCCGCAGGTTTTACCGATAATATCCCAAAGTGCGATATCGATACCGCTCATCGCAGCAATTGCCATGCCTTTGGCGCCATAGTCCTTGATTCGGTTATAAAGGTCTTCCCATATCACTTCTACGTCAAATGCGTCGCGACCGATAATACGTGGCGCAAATTGCGTATCGATAAAACTGCGCGCAACTTGGGAGGGACCGTAGCATTCACCCCAGCCGATCGTGCCGTCCTGTGTTTCTATTTCGACGATGCACGAACCGCGCGTTTTATACAGCCAGCCGCGCGACGACGTAAAGGGCCGTGCGATCGGCGCGCTGACAACATGGCAAGTTACCTTTTTGATTACACTCATTTCTTGTCTTCCGCTTTGTTGAATACTTTTTCACTGACGCTATCGAGCGTTTTCTGGACGGCATTGATTTCCCGGGTCAGGTCATCGCCCTTGAGCGGACTGATGATGACGCCGTTGCGATCGGCAAAAGACTTGAACTGGTCACTTTCTATTGCCTTGGAGAATAATTCAATCAGCTTTGTGCGGACCGGCTCCGGCGTTTTGGCCGGGGCAACGATATATGCCATTTGTACTAGCGGCCCGTATGGAAAGACGTCATATCCCAGTTCCTTGAAGGTAGGCACGTCGGGCATGATAGCCAGCCGTTCATTGGCAAAAAGGGCAATCGGCTTGACTTTGCCGGCGTCAATTTGCGGCTTGCTCTCTGAGGGTTTAAGCACTGCAGCCGAGATCTGTTTACCGGCAAGATCTGCGATCACCTTGGCGCCCCCGGTATAAGGCACATTGATGTACGGCGCCTGGGCTGCCCGCGCTGTCATCTGCGCAAATATATGATTCAAATTATGAGACCCGGGTGTGCCGATAGACACTTTCCCTGGATTGTCCTTTACGTGTGCCAAAAAGGCCTTCAAATCCTGCGGCCCGCTGTTGGCTGGTACCAGAAGCATCAAGGGATCCACCGAGACTCTTGCGATGGGAACGAACTGATCATTGGTCAGCGTCGTCAGTTTTTGCGATATCTGGGCAAGGGTCGAGCTTGTGCCCATACCAACCATATAGCCGTCGGGCGCCGCCCTGGCAACTTTGGTCATTCCGATCGATCCCGTTGCACCGGGTACATTTTCCACAATCAGGGACACCCCGGATTGGTCGGCAACGATTTTTTGCAATTGCCTGGCAGCAATATCATTTGACCCGCCCGCATTCCACGGAATGACGAACTGTATATCTTTCTGCGGGAAGCCTTCAGCCGCGACAGAAGGGACATAGATCGCGGCGACCGCCGACAGCACCCATGCCGCAAAGTTTATTCGTTTCATAAGTTGTCTCCTGAAAGAGTGGATTGTTGTCGTGTCGTTTCCACATTTCCGAATTCTATCGAAGTTTGTTATAACAAACAACAAATAAATTAAATATTTTTGTCCTCAAATCGGTTAACATTGCAGCAACTTTCCAATCATTCCCCGTCACTATGTTTGCTCCGCTCTTGCCGCTTGAGAAAAATAATTTATCTGATCTTGCTTATCTCGCCATGAAGAATGCATTGCTTTCCGGCGCGTTCAAGCCTGGAGAGCGGCTTATTCTGAGGGATGTGGCGGGGAAACTGGGAATCAGTCTTACCCCTGTAAGGGACGCGGTGAACCACCTGATAGCCGAACGTGTCCTGGATCGCGGCCCCGGAGGGCAAAAGGGCGGCGCCTCTGTCCCACGGCTGAACAGCGATCAGATCAGACAACTTATGTTCCTGCGTGCCGAGCTAGAGTCAAAGCTGGCCTACGCCGCCGTTGCCCATATCAAGGACAGCGATATTGAAAGGCTTGAAGATATCGTCAACCAAATGGGCAACTGCATTGATAGCGACAGTAAAAGCAAGTACCTTGAATTGCATCGGAGTTTTCATTTTTCGCTTTACGAACACGCGAAGATGGACGTCGTGCAGGACATAACCGAAATACTTTGGTTGCGCTGCGGCCCGGCACTCAATGCCGTGCTGCCCGATTACGTCCCTAATCTGAAGCAGCAGGACCATCACCGGGCAGCAGTAGATTTTCTGAAAAAGCGCGACGCAAAGCACGTGTCCCAAAGTATCAGAATGGATATCACTGAAGCCGGCAACTATATTTATCAGCAGCGAACCGAAAAAAACGCAAAATAATAACCCTGTGGCAAGCACCACTACCCGCTTGCCAAACCCGCTGAAGGCTTTGTCGTTGCGCCCGTGTTCCTCGCTGACAAATCCGGGTTTGTCGGCCACATCGGTGTTCGGGGGTCAGCATTCACTTTTCCTGGCAAGGTAAACCAGCAGAGCACGACCTGTGCAACCGACTCAAATGCGCGCTCTCTCTCGCATGACCTACAGTTCCAGCGCTGCTTTAAGCAAAGCCACCCGGGGGTTGACCGCGCCAGCACGACAGATCAGCGCCACGGCACTCGAATGGGGCTCTGGCACCACGCGCAACTGCCTGACGGGTCCTGTCTGCAATGTGCTGTGATGCAGCAGCGCGACATCGGGCACGATTCCAATGCCCAGGCCTGCCGAGACAAATTGCAGACTGGTGATCGGACTGGTCGATTCGATCACCGGCAAAGGGGCAGGCACGCCGGCGTGGGTAAAGCAGTCTTCGATCAGCTTGCGCCCCATTGACCCGTCGGCAGGCATCACCCAGCGCTCCTTTGCCAAACGGGCCCAGTCCACGCGTCGCGAACGGACCAGTGAATGCCCCACGGATGCCACCACGGCAAACTGCACCTCGAACAGCTTGATGTATTCAAATGCATCAGTCTCGCTGGCCAGCATTTGCTGGGGAAACGTGGTGATGAGCGCATCCAGTTCTCCTCGTTGAAGCGCACTGATCAGGGCCGGCACTCTTTCTTCAAGCAATTGCACGCGCACGGGTACGTCACCTTGCACCAGCTTGGCAATCACGCCAGGCAGATAGGTTTGCGCCACGAATGGCGGTGCACCGACACGGATTTTGGTAGCAAAGCGATCGGCCGAGATGGCCTCTGCACGAAGATGGGAAAGCTCATGCAAAAGCATCGTGGCGCCACGCAGCACCACTTCGCCTTGTGCTGTTGGTGTTAATCCACGCGCAGTGCGTGAGAACAAGGCAAAGCCAAAGGCGCTTTCGATTTCCGTCAACGCCTTGCTCAATGCAGGTTGCGTCAGACTGAGCGCCTGCGCTGCAGCCCGCAGACTACCTCGGTTATGCACTTCGGTAAGCAGACGCAGGTGCCGAAAGCGCAACTTGGCTACCAGATAGTCAGGTTCGATCAATATTTTTATCCAAAGTTATCAAACTTAAAGTTATCGCTATATGAAAATATATCACTTTTTCTATTCACTGCGATCGTCTACTCTTGGTGCATTATAAGGAGACAATCATGCAACGCCGGAACTTTTGCCTTGGCGCCCTGGGCGCAGGCCTGTTGGTCAAGACCGCAGCATCGCAGGCCGCGGATACCTATCCTTCAAGAGCAGTACGTGTTGTTGTCCCCTACCCGGCGGGCGGCGGGCCGGACATCATGATGCGACAGTTCGGCCCTGCACTGGCCGCTGCGCTGGGGCAGCCCATCGTAGTGGAAAACAAGGTGGGTGCGGGCGGTGTCCTGGCCGCCCAGTACGTTGCCCATGCGCCCGCCGATGGTTACACCGCGCTGATGGGCTCCAACTCGCACCTGATTCAGAAGATATTGCAGCCCAAGCTTAACTTTGACCCTGTTAATGATTTCATTCCGGTCACCATTATGGGCACATCCCCCAGCGTGCTGGTCGTGGCAGCCAGTTCCCCGTACCGTACCGTGCAGGACCTGATTACAGCGTTGAAGGCCAATCCCGGGAAAATGAATTACGGCTCCGGCGGCGTGGGTTCGGCAGCGCATCTTGGCGGCGCGACCTTCGTGTCCTTGCTCAAGGCAAAGGCCACGCATGTACCATTCAAAGGCTCAGTGGAAATTCCGCTGTCACTACTGCGAGGCGATACGGAATTTGCCTTCACCATCGCTGGAACGGCCATTCCGCAGACCAAGGGCGGCAAGCTGCGTGCGCTGGCTGTGACCAGCAGAGAGCCATTGGCCGAATTGCCCGGTGTTCCCACGCTGCATGAGATCTTGCATAGTGATTTGGCGGTGCAGGAATTCTGGTTTGATTTCTGGCTGCCCAAAAACGCCCCAAAGCAAGCGGTTGATGCGCTTTACAGCGCGACCACGAAGGCGCTGGCCGATGAGTCCGTTAAGCGCCAGTTTGCAGCCGGTGGGATAAACGTGGTCCATAGCGCCAGCCCGCAAGCCGATGCCGCGTTTGTGCGCAGCGAATATCAGAAGTGGGTCAATATCATCAAACTTGCCGGCGTTACTGTCGGCTGACCGGAGTCATACATGTCCAAACCGCTAGAAGGCGTCCGTGTACTGGATCTGTCGCATGTCATCGCCGGGCCTCTTGCTTCGTTCTATCTGGCGCAACTGGGCGCAGAGGTCATCAAGGTGGAACCACCGCTGGCCGGTGAAGTGCTGCGCTCGATGAAAGACGCAACCGATACCGACACCCCCACCGGTTTTGCCGCCATCAATGCAGGCAAACAGTCCCTGGCGCTGGACATCCGGACACAACAGGGCGCCGACCTGCTGCGCACACTGGCCGCATCGGCCGACGTCTTCATAGAAAACTTCCGTCCCGGCGTTGTCGCCCGGTATGGTCTGGACTACGCCAGCATCAGGCAAGTAAGGCCGGACATTGTGTACTGCTCCATCTCGGGTTTCGGACAACAGGGGGCCTGGTCGCAGCGTGGCGCCTATGACCACGTCGTTCAGGCCCTGACCGGCATGATGATGATGTCCGGCGAAGGAGATGACGCTCCCCCCATCAAGGTGGGCTTTCCCGTTATTGACGTGGCCGTGGGTGTACTGGCTGCCCTGTCTATTGTCTCGTCGCTGCATCGCCGAACGCGCGAAGGCCTGGGTCAGTACATCGATGCATCCATGGTCCAGGCCTCTCTGATGCTCATGTACCCCAACACCTGCGCCTACCTGAGCGATGGCACGCCGACTCGACGCGTAGGCAACCGCGGCTATACCGGCAGCCCTGCAGCCGATACGTATTGCTGCTCGGACGGCTGGCTGGCTGTTGCCGCCAATACCCCCGCACAATTTCGCAAACTGACTGCTGTGATTGGCGTTGAGGACTTGTGTGAAGATGCGCGCGCGCTTGACCTTACCGCCTTCAACGCCCCCAGCGGATTTGTCGTACCCAATGACACTCATTATGTGACGACACGTCTGCAAGCGGCTTTCGCCACCCGCAGCGCTAAACAACTGGAAGTGCAGCTAAGCGACGCCGGGGTCCCCGCAGCCAAAGTCAGAAAGCTCGAAGAGTTTCTTAACGAGGTCGATACAACCGATTGCGTCGATCTTCCAGACCATCGGTTCCATCAAGGCAACACTCAGGTACGCACCCGGGGCATAGGCTTCGCTTTCGATCAGGATGGACAGCCCACTGTTGACGGTGCCCCCGGGCTGGGTCAGAATACCCATTCGATATTGGCGCAAGCGGGCCTGAGCGAGGAGACCATCACACAGCTTGAGCGCGCCGGGGTCATCCGGACCGATGCAGAAATGACTGCATCCATGACCCCCTGAACATTTGTATAACACGGAGACTTCATGACACCACTTCTACACAACCGCATAGCCATCGTCACCGGCGCAGGCCGCGGTCTTGGCCGCTCGCACGCGCTTGAACTTGCTCGCCACGGCGCCCGGGTCCTGGTTAACGATATGGGCGCCGACCAGCCGGGTTCGGATGCGCAGGCCGTTGTCCAGGCCATTGAAGCGGCCGGTGGAGAGGCCATCGCCCATGCTGCGGACGTTACTGATCCTGCCCAGGTTGGCGCGATGGTCGAACAGGCAGTTGCACAGTGGGGGCGTGTCGATATTCTGGTGAACAATGCCGGCATCCTGCGTGACAAAAGCTTTGCCAAAATGACCCTGGAGGATTTCCGGCTGGTGCTGGACGTGCACCTGATGGGGTCGGTACACTGCACCCACGCCGTCTGGAACAGAATGCGCGATCAGAACTATGGCCGTATCGTGATGACGACCTCGTCTTCGGGACTTTACGGTAATTTCGGACAGGCCAACTACGGTGCGGCCAAAATGGCACTGGTCGGCCTGATGCAGACACTGGCGCAGGAGGGCGAACGCAATGGCGTGCATGTGAACTGCCTTGCCCCCACGGCAGCCACGGCCATGACAGAGGGGCTGCTGGAGCAGCAAACCCTGGACATGCTGTCCCCTGCATCGGTCAGCCCTGCCCTTGTTGCACTTGTCGCAGAGAATGCCCCCAACCGCACCATCCTGATGGCAGGCGCTGGCAGCGTTGAACAGGCTAATATCACTATGACACATGGCATATATCTGAATGAAAGCGAACGCTCGGCCGAGGTGTTGCTGGATCGGCTAAAAGACATTGCCGATCGCCAGAACGAAATGGTGCCTGCCACCGGATTCGACCAGTTACGCCACGAAATCGCCAAGGTGCAGGCATACCGCCAGACACGCGGGTCAACGACGCGCACTGCATAGTCAGACTCCGCCCTTATACAAGAAAAGACACGCCACTCGCCCAGCCGGCAGAGAACCTGACTGCCGGCTGCACCAAAACCAGCACAGCACACTCACGGCGCTCTGCTTACCGTTACTCTTGCCATGACAACCACTGCCTCCCGTAACACCATACAGGAATTCGATTGCGTTGCCGCGCTTAACCGATTTGTCGGGCAGCAGGCCATCACATCGGCACCGCTACTCATTGATCAGGAGATGATTAATCGATTTGCGCAGGTGACGCATGATCACCAATGGATTCATACAGACCCGGCGCGGGCGAAGATGCAGTCACCATACCAGCACACCATTGCACATGGTTTTCTCGTACTGTCTCTGCTGACCTACTGGCAAACAAGCTGCATCTCCTTTCCCGGCGCCGTCATGGCATTGAATTACGGTTTCGACAAGATCCGCTTCACCGCTCCGGTTGTGGCCGGATCCAGGGTATCAGCCAGTTTTGCATTGACACACGTTACCGAAACAAAACCCGCGCATGCCCGTTGTACCTGGGCAGTCACGGTAAACGCAGAGAATGCACCGCGACCATCGGTCCATGCCGAATGGCATATCCTGGTTCAATACAAAGACGGGGCTGTGGCGTAGTCGCGGGGGAGTCAACCCGCCTTCTGACCCATATACTGTTGTGCCAATGCCAGAAATGCCGCCAGTCCCACGTCGTCCTGCTGCAGCGCTTGCTGCAAAATGGCGGCGACCTGCGGCGCAACAGCAGCGGCCTGCCTGGCGTCAAGGAACAACAAGCGCGAGCGCCGCGCCAGAACATCCTCCACGGTGCGGGCATATTCGTAGTTGGCTGCAAAACGCACCATGGCCTCGCTCAGGCTGTCGGTCAGCCAACGGTCGGCGCCTGGCAGCGCGTCAACGACAGCGGCTTCGCTGCCATAGGAATGCAGGCCCTGCGGCATATGCATATTATGTTGTGTGGCAGCGTCCTGCGGCGCGCCCACCAGCGGCAGATCCACAGTAACTCCGCCCACACGGGTGGACAATGCACCTGCCGCAAAGCAGGCCTGCAGGACATCCTCGGCCATGGCGCGATAAGTCGTCCATTTGCCACCCGTGACCGTGACCATGCCAGAGGCGCTGGTGAGCACGGTATGTTCTCGGCTGATACCCTTGGTATTTTCTCCATCGTCGCCCTGGGGCCGGGCCAATGGGCGCAGGCCGACCCACATGCTGCGCACGTCGGCCATGGTGGGACGTCGGCTCAGGTAATGCCCCGCCTCACTCAGGATAAAGTCCAGTTCCGCCTGGAAGGGCTCGGGCTCGCGAGCCAGATCGTGACGTGGCGTGTCGGTCGTGCCAAGAATCACCTTGCCCAGCCATGGCACGGCAAACAGCACCCGGCCATCTGCCGTCTTGGGCACCAGCAGCGCATGGTCGCCAGGCATAAAGTCCCGATCCACCACCACATGCACGCCCTGGCTGGGGGCAACAATGGGTCGAGTGGCACGACCCGATTCGGCGCCATCCATCTCGCGTAATGCATCGACCCACGGGCCGGTAGCGTTAACCACGCATCGTGCACGCACCTGGTAGCTGCGACCCGAATCGCCATCTTCGCAGATGAGACCTGCCACGCGTCCCTTATCGTGAATCAGTTTTGTGACCGGGCAATAATTCAATAGCAGTGCGCCATGGCGAGCTGCCGTGCGGGCCAGCGCCAGCGCCAGCCGGGCATCGTCAAACTGCCCGTCCCAATATTTGACGCCGCCCTTGAGCCCTTGCGACTGCACAGTAGGCAGCAGTGCCCGTGTCTGACGAGCGCTCAGAAACTGAGTGTTCCCCAGGCCGGCCTTGCCCGCCAGCGCGTCGTATATCTTAAGGCCGATGCCGTAGAACGGGGTATCCAGCAGCTTATACGAGGGCATTACGAAAGCCAGAGGTTGCGCGATATGCGGCGCATTGTGCAGTAGCGTGGCACGCTCGTGCAACGCCTCGCGTACCAGCGCGATATTGCCCTGCGCCAGATAGCGCACACCGCCGTGCACGAGCTTGGTCGCCCGTGACGAGGTGCCCTTGGCAAAGTCATGCGACTCCAGCAACACCACCGAAAAGCCGCGGGCAGCCGCATCCAGCGCCACGCCCAGGCCGGTCGCACCGCCGCCGATGACCGCCAGATCATAGGTTTTGGATTCGGCCAGGCGGGCCAGCAATTGGGCTCGCCCGGTTTTCAACGGCAAAGTATTTGATTCAACAATCATACGACATCAATGGCCAGGTTATTAGGTAACTATGTCTTGTGCATGGCAAGCCACGCACATCATTGCAAACAGTCTGAAGTTAATGCATCGGCGTATAAAAATCCACCCGGTTTTTCCAGCCTTCGTCACCTCGCCCACTCTCTTGTTTTGCGTTTCGCACACAGGGTATGGTTTGCAGCACCGATACTGCATATCGGTGCTGCAACGTGCGAAAAAATTTATTGTATATGCACACGCGTAGACGGTCAGATACCCATATAGGCCTGCCGCAGGCGCTCGTTATTGAGCAGTTCCTGCCCCGTACCGGCCAGGACAATTTCGCCATGCTCCATAACGTACCCGCGGCCCGACATGCTAAGCGAGCGATGCACGTCCTGTTCCACCAGCAAAATGGTGACACCTCGCTCCTGGATCAGGGGCAGTTTTTCAAAAATGTCCTTGACCATAATGGGAGCCAGACCGATAGAAGGCTCGTCCAGCAGCAACAACCTGGGCGAGGTCATCAACGCCCGGCCGATGGCCAGCATCTGCTGCTCCCCACCGCTGAACGAGCGCGCCAGTTGGCGGCGACGCTCCTTCAGACGCGGGAACATGCTGTAGATCCATTCCAGATTCTGGCGCTGCTGCGCCTTGTCGTTCAGAATATCGCCACCCACCAGCAGATTGTCTTCCACTTCCATATGACCAAACAGGCGACGACCTTCCATCACCTGGGCAATGCCGGCCCGTGCAATCAGGTGCGATTCCTGGCCGTCAATGCGCTTGCCGTCAAAATGAATCTGCCCCTTGGTCACCGGCAAAGTTCCCATGATGGCGCGGATCAGTGTCGTCTTGCCTGCACCATTGGCGCCAACAATACTGACGATCTCACCCTCTTTGACATTGATATTGATGCCATTGAGAACCTGCACATCGCCATAGCCCGAACTTACATCGTTCACTTCAAGCAGCATGCTCGCCTCCCAGGTATGCAGAGATCACTTGCGGATCGTTGGCAACCTCTACCGGTGTTCCTTCCGCAATCTTTTTACCGTACTGAATCACCACAATCTTGTTCGACAGGCTCATCACCGCTTTCATATTGTGTTCAATGACCAGAATACTCACGCCCGAAGCGCGCAGGCTTTGAATCAACTCCAGCATTTCAGCAGTCTCCACGCCGGTCAGACCTGCCATCACCTCGTCGAGCAACAGCAGTTTCGGATGCGTGGCCAACGCCTTGGCCACTTCAAGCCGCTTGCGGCCCGATAGCGTCAGCGTTTTGGCAACCTGCTCCTGGCGGGCACCCAGCCCGACCTGCTGCAGCACCCTGGCTGCTACCTCTCGTGCCTCTTGTGGCCTGGCATGATGCAAAAATGCGCCAACCATGGCGTTTTCTATCACTGTCATCTCGCCAAACGGTTTGACGATCTGGAACGTGCGCACCAGGCCGGCACAGCAGATATGCGGAGGGTCGAACCCGTCCACGCGTTTGCCCTGGAAACGGATCTGCCCGTCGGTTGGCTTGAGAAAACCGGAGGCCATGGAAAACAGCGTGGTCTTGCCGGCCCCATTGGGGCCGATCAATCCGACAATTTCGCCATCATTGACCGTGAAACTTACATTATCGATTGCGCGCAGGCCGCCAAAGCTTTTGCCTACGCCGTCAAACTCGAGCAGTGTCGTGCTTGTCATTTCGTTACTCCCTGCTTGACCGGCCGCTTGAACCAGCGCTGAAAGATTGCGACCAGGCCACGCGGCTCATACCAGATCACCAGCATCAACAGCAAGCCGTACAGCATCATATCCGCGCCGAGCAGCCCGCCGGAGAACGAGCGGGCCAGTTCTTCACTTGGCAACAGCAATAGTGCACCCAGTACCGGCCCCCAGAGCGTACCCCGGCCGCCGATGATGCAGACCACGGCAATCACCACGCCCAGGTTCGCGCCAAACACCTTGTCGGGGCTCACGAACAGTACAAATTGGGCGTAGAACGTACCGCCGATCGCGGTCATGGCGGCACTGATCATCGCGGCATAAAGCTTATACCGGGTGGTGGGCACGCCTAACGCCAGTGCCGCGTCCTGGTCATTGCGCACGGCAGCCAGGTAATAACCATAGCGGCTGCGCAGGATGCGCCAGTTAATCAGCAAGGCCAGCGCCACGAATACCAATGCGATCACATAGTAGAACTCTTTGCCAGTGGATTGGAACTGCCACGGCGCATCGCGTAACAGTGTGACTTCCATTCCGCGCGGGCCGCCGAGCAGATCGTCGGCATTTTCCACCATCGTTTTAATCACCATGGCCGAGGCAATCGTAGCCAACGCAAAATAGGCGCCACGCAAATGCAAGCTCGACAGCCCTACGATCACCGCCGCAACAATGGCCAATGCCGCACCAATCCACATGCCGATCCAGGGGCTGATACCCATATGGACGAAGAACCAGGTAGAGGCATACGCACCAATGCCAAAATACGCGGAGTGTCCCAGCGAGAGCTGTCCGGCGATACCACCCAGCACATTCCAGGACAGCGCCAGATAGGCATACAGCAATGTCATGACCGCGATCGACAGCACGTACTGACTGCCAGTAAACAGTGGCACGATGGCCAGCACGAGTATGAGCACGCCCCACAATGAATGTTTTGTACCTTGTGCTGTCATTATTCCTTCTCCACGCCAAACAGTCCGCTCGGACGGAAATACATCACGCCCAGAAACAACAGGAAAATCAGCGCTTCAGCATAGGTAACCGGAATTACCTGGCTGCCCACGGATTCAAGAATACCCACGATAATCCCGCCCCAGAAGGCACCAGCGATCGAGCCGATCCCGCCCAGCACCACAATCACGAAGGCACGCATGCCAAAGATGTCGCCCACGAACGGGTTGACCGGATACATTGGCAAAAGCAGCGCGCCTGCAATGCCCAATACACCAAGGCCGATGGCAAAGGACAATTGGTAGACACGCTTGCTATCGATGCCCAGCACACTGGCTGCCTCACGGTCCTGGCCTGTCGCACGAATGGCGCGACCCAGCGCCGTATAGCGCATGAAGGCAACCAGCCCGATGGTGACCAGCGCAGCAATCACAAAACCGGCGATCTGCGGATACGTGAATATGAGGTCACCCATGATGACCACCTCGTTGGACCAGGGACTATCAATCATCCGGCTGTCGGGTCCCAGCAGTGCAAGCGCGAAATAATCCAGGAAAATCCACAGACCGGTCGTGAAGATCAGCACGCCGATAGGCTCACGCGCAGATTCCTTGCGATAGATGCCGTCGATGAAAAAGCGCTGGCACGCCCATCCCACGAAAAACAGAACGACGGCCGCGATGGGCGCGGCCGCCAGCGGGTGCAACCCGAAATTGGTACAGGTGTAGTAGGTCACGTACATCGCGACCATCAGGAACGAGCCGTGTGCGAAATTGATGATCTTCATCACGCCAAACTGCAGGCTCAGCCCCAGCGCGATCAGACCATATACTGCTCCGGTGGCAATGCCACCGAGCAATGCTTGAAGATAAATGCTCAAAGCGAATCCTCACGTATTTGAAAAAAGCGAACTGCCGGTGATGTCAAATCAGGCGGCAGCCGACAATGCGATAACCAGAGCCCTGATCAGTAGGTGGCGGCAGGCCAGACCATTTTGTAGGTCTTGGACGCCAGATTTTCCGGCCAGATGGTGCGGTATTCACCCTCTGGGGTGATCTGCTGCACAACGAATTTCTTCAGCGGGTTCTGACCCTTCTCATTAATCACAATGTCGTAGCCAAGCAGCTTGTTCAGATCAGTTCCCTTGATGCTGGTTGTGGCCAGCGCATCACGAATGGCTTGCGGTTCGGCTTTGCCGGCACGCTCCAACGCATCCTTGATTACCCAGACTGCACCATAGGCGCTCACAGACAATTCGTTGGGTTCGGCTTTGTATGTTCCGGTAAATTCATCCCAGAACTTCTTGGCAAAAGGTGTGGTAACGGCAGACTCGTATCCTGCCCAGCCATTGGTCGTGAACACGCCCTTGGCAGGCCCCTTGCCCACTTGCGGCAGAAAGCCGCTGTCGATCTGGCCGCCTGCACTGCCGATGTATCCCATGGCTGACACGCGCATTTGCGCCAATAGCTTGTGCAACTGCACGGCGTCGGCAGCGTATGAAGTGACAGTAACAATGTCAGGCTTGCGGCCCTTGATTTTCAGGACCAGCGGACGCAGGTCGGGGCTGTTGGGCGGATAGCCTTCATCCAGAACGATTTCCACGCCTTGTTCCTTGAACTTCTTGCGCAGTGTATTGGCCATGTCCTGGCCCCAGTCGGTGTTCTCATAGACCATGGCCACGGTTTTCGCCGGCTTGCCGGTCGCCTTGCTGGCGTAGGCAACAAAATCGGCCATGCCCTCTGCGTTGGCAGCAGCCGGCACCTGAGTGGCGCGGAAAACGTACTTGAAGCCGCGCTCGGTAATTTCGCCCTTGCCTGCCAGGTCTACGACCCAGGGCACACTATATTTTTCAGCAACGGCAGTGGCCGGAAAAGTGGTACCGCTCTGGAACGCACCTAGCAAAACAGGCACTTTTTCACGCGTGATCAGTCTCTCGGTTTCAGTCAGCGCTACTTTCGGATCGCCCCTGGTGTCCGATTCCAGCAGCTGTAACTGGGCGCCGCCCAGCGATTTGATGCCGCCGCTTTCATTGATATGCTTGACCGCCAGATGTGTCGCACGCGACATATCACGGCCGATCGAAGCAGCAGCGCTGCCCGACAGCGGAATCAGATAGCCGATCTTAACCGGATCTGCCGCATATGCAGCACTTGCGCCAAGCATTGCAAGCGCGCCCGTAAGGCAGGCGCGAACGATAAAACTTTTACGAGTGGTCATGGACCTTGTCTCCTGCTGATTTTTGAAAAAGAATGTCTGTAAATTTATGACCGGGCCAATATGCCATACAAGGCTTGAGTCAACCGATCGGCGCGCGCGTTGAGCAGCACGCCCGCGCCCATGTGATTCATGGTGTAGCCGAAACCGATGCGATGTTGCGGACTGGCAAAACCCAGCGATCCGCCCGCCCCCACGTGGCCGAAAGCATCCCGTCCGAAACTGGCGCTGTCCAGGCCGCGGGCGCGGTTATCCATGCTACGCATAAAGCCTGCTGCAAAGCGTGTCGGCACCAGCAGACACAAATCTTCGTTAGTCGCCGATGAAACCTCAGCAGCACGCTCAAGCGTTGCACACCCGATCACGCGCACGCCGTTGCGCTCCCCGCCCAGTGACAGCGCACTGTACATGCGGGCCAAAGAACGCGCGTTGGTGATGCCCCCGGCCGCACCGATTTCGGCGGCGTGGCCCTGGCGCGAATTGAAACCGCTGGGTCGCCAGCCACCCGTATTACGAAAATACAAGTTACTGATGCTCTCGGGCGCGGTCGCAATGGCGTGTTCAAACGCATTGCGTGGCTGCTCTGCAGGCCTGGCCGGCATAATTTTGGCTACCCTTGGCTCTTCACTTTCGGGCAGGCCGATCCAGAAATCCATACCCAATGGCGTCGCAACACGCTCCTGGAAGAAGCGCCCAAGCGACTGTCCGGAAACGCGTCGCACCACTTCCCCCACCAACCAGCCGAACGTCAGGCCATGGTAGCCCACGCTGGTTCCCGGCTTCCAGTACGGTGCCTCATTGGCAAGGCGCGTGCTCATCTCGGTCCAGTCAAATACCGCGCCATCAGGCAGCATCTGCCGAAGCGCAGGCACGCCTGCCGAATGATCCAGCAACATGCGCACCGTAATGTCACCCTTGCCTTGCGCGGCAAATTCGGGCCAGTAGTGGGCAACGCGCTGGTCAATATCCAGCGCACCGCCATCGGCCAGGATGTGCGCACACAAGGCCGTTGCCGCCTTGGTATTTGAAAACACAACGCCAACCGTATCCTGCTGCCATGGACGTTGCGCCGGCAAGTCCGCAAAACCGCCCCAGACATCGATCACGATGTCTCCGTCCTGTTCGACGGTAAGTGAGGCGCCGTGCTCGATGTCACTGTCAAAATTTTCGATGAACGCATCCAGCACGGGCACAAATTGCGGCGCGCAATAGCCTTGGATTTGCCCACCCGCGAGGTCGGGACGTTTCAGGTCAATACTGACGTTGTGTTTCTGCATGAGTAAGCAATTAACGGATTTTCGGGGCGCAGGCGCCAAAACCCAGCAGGTACTTGGCTCGCTCTGACAGCGTAGGAATCACTTCTGGCGGCAGCGTGGACGTAAAGTCGGCGAAAAAGCGCAACCAGGACACGTTGTAGTTGCACAAAATGGCGCGACGCTGGGCATCGGTATGGTTCGAACCGGAACGGTGCCAGGTATTCGATAGCCAGATTGCGACGGAACCGGCAGGCGCGGTCAGCGTCACTTCGCCTTCCAGCGAATCGCTGCCCCACGGCGGCGACTTGCGCAATTTGTGACTGCCAGGCATCACGCGCGTCGCACCGTTATCGGGCGTAAAGTCATCCAACATCCAGACGTTTTGCAGCGTCAGCGGAAACTCGGGCAGCGGCTCGGCAATCTGACCCAGCGGCGCATCCACATGCCATGCACCACCGCCGGTTTGCGGGCCGATGCTGGTGGACTGGAAATCGTGCAGGTTGCAGTCTTCGCCCATCATATGTTGCACCATCGGCAACACAACAGGGTGCTCGATCAGGGGAATGAGCTCCGGTTCTTTATTGAGCAGGTTCCAAACGCGCTGAGATTTGTCGTTATCGAACAACGTAGGCAGGTGCAGGAAATTTTTGGAAACCTTGCTGATCGGCATGGGCCAGCGCGCGCCGGCGTTGTCGCGACGATACTGGTGAATGCGTGCCACCATGCGCTCGGCTTCGGCGTCACTGACGGTATAGTGTTTCTTATAGTAAGTGCGAATGTCCTCGTCATCTTCATGCTTTTCTTCATCGAGTGGCAGCGGGTTGGCCAGCTCATGCGCCATGCGCCTGGCGACAACTTCGCGAATGCGCTCCAACTGGTCCTGGTCAAGCACGTTTTCAACCACCGCATAGCCATCTTCGGCGAGCTGGTGCTTGAGCTTGTCCATATCGATATTCTTCAGCATCTGTCTTCCTTTGTTATGTTACAGAACGCGGCGCGATCACGGCGCCTACGGGTTTAAGTTCCTTGCGCGCGAGCTTGCCTACAGCCGTGCGCGGAAGCGCCTCGGTAATGGCAATGCGTCTGGGTGTTTTATAATGGGCAAGTTGCGAGGCGCAATATGTGCGCAGCGCCTGTTCATCGGGCCTGCAACCTGGAGCAGGTGTAACCCAGGCGTGAACCACCTGGCCAAGGCGTTCATCAGGCACGCCAAACGCTGCGCAATCGCCCACGCTCGCACACTCGCGCAGTGTCTGCTCAACTTCCAGCGGGTACACCTTGAATCCACCCACATTGATCGTTTCCTGGCAACGGCCTTGAATGAACACATAACCGTCTTCATCCTGGCTTGCCAGATCACCGGTATATAGCCACCCATCACGCAGCACCTGCTGTGTCAGATCGGGTCGATTGCGATAGCCGGCCATCACCTGTGGCCCTCGCACACAGATTTCGCCCACCGTACCCACGGCAACATCATTGCCTTGTTCGTCGAAAATGCGTAACTCGCAACCAGGCACTGCCATGCCGACCGATCCAGGCTTGCGTACGCCCTGCACCGGATTGTATGTAAGGCAGGGACCGGCTTCGCTTTGTCCATAGCCCTCATAAATCGGGCATCCGGTCAGCCGTTCAAAGTCCCTCAGCGTGCGTTCAGGCAATGCGGCCGCTCCGCTATAGCAGGCGCGCAGCTTGCCTGCCTTAACCTGCTCGATATCGGGCTGGCGCAGCAGATCATGAAAAATGGCCGGCGCCCCCGACATCAGGGTCACACCCTCATGCGCCAGCGCATGTATGGTGGCGCTGGCATCAAAACGCCGCTGAATCACCAGTTCGGCCGCCGCAAAGGCACTTAAATGCAGACACATCGCGACAGCCGATACATGAAACAGCGGCATGGGGCATAGCACCACCTCCTGGCCCGGGCGTGTTGGCAAGCGGGCCTCGCGCTGCAGCAAGTTGGCTGCGAGATGCCCATGCGAAATATCCACACCCTTGGGCTGGCCGGTAGTGCCACCGGTGTATTGCAAGGTTGCCAGATCGGCGTGGCCAGGCAAATCTTGCGGCAATGCCGTTTGTGAATCGAGCAGTCGCAGAAAGCTGCAACCGCTGCTACCCGTTTGCAAGATGCGTTCAGCAGGCAAGCTGGCGCAAACCGTTGGCAAATCCACACGTACGCTATCATCGGCGATCAGAAGACGCACATCGGCATCGCCCAGCATCGCCTGCAATTCACGTTCACCGTAGCCAGGATTGAGCGCAACAACCTGCGCCCTCAGGGCATGGACGGCAAAAATGGCGACAGCCAGATCAAGTGAGTTTTGCAGCAGCAGCCCTACCCGCTCGCCCGGCGCCACCATGGGCTGCAGCTCCTGCACCAGCGCGCCTACGATACCGGCATAGTCGGCGTAGCAAAGGCGTTGCCCCTCAAAGCGCAGGGCCCAATGCCGGGGATAATCCTGCGCAGCATCGCGCAGCAGATGTACGACAGACGCAGGAATCCCCTGCAGAGCGTTTGGCGCAGTCATGATCAGCTTTGTGCTTGGCGTCGTTGCAACTTGCGATCCGTCGCTTCCCACACTGTGGGGCGGCCTTCCTGGCCCAGCAGTTCGATCGGATCATTGTTTTCGATATGGCCGTACTGGCCCTTGTATATCCCGTAGCCACATAGCTCCTGCAGGCGACGCGGAAACTTTGCGGCTGTTTCGCGAGGGATACCCAACTGCAGATTTTCTTGCTGACGCATCCAGCCCGCACAGTAATAGCACGAGAGCGCATAACGACGTTCATCGGTCGTATTGGCGCCGCCCTGGTGCCACAAAGCGCTATCGAACAGCATCACGCTGCCGGCAGGCATGGTCGCCGCAACGGTTTGCACTTGCGTCCCGTACGCCGGCGCATGATCCAGCTTGTGGCTGCCTGGCACGATACGGGTTGCACCATTGGCTTCGGTAAAATCACTCAATGCCCACATGGCGTTGACAGCAAGCGGTGGGCGCGGACGCGGCAACGCCAGTTGCTGAGTGTCTTCGTGCAGCGGTTGCGCGGTCTGGCCCGGGCCCATAGTCAGCGAGCATAGGGAGGAGAGCAGCAGCTCGCGATCGAGCAGTGACTCGGCAAGCGCCAGCACCGACGGTTGCAGGGGAACGTCCCAGAAAGCCTCGTCATAAGCCAGCAAATTATTGATGCGAACCGTGTTGAGCCCCTCAAACGAGGTTTTTGCGTATCCAAAACCGTGGCGCGCCTCGACGGATAACAAAGCCTCTTTCAGCCGCTGGACATGTGCTGGTGCGATCAGATTTTCAAGCACCACATAACCATCACGGTCAAAGCGTTGTTTGCATTCAATCAGTTGTTCAGGGGTTGAAGTCATCAGTGACGGCACAAATAGTTAAAACGAACACATGTGTTTTCTAAATTGATTTCTTATTTTCTATTATGTTCGTTTTTTTCCTTGATGTATATCAATTTTCATAATGGTTATCCCTATGGTTTATTCTTTTTTTTTCCTTTAGGCTATACATATTTTCCTTTAGGCGTTATTCATGAGTGCAAATCCTCGCCAGGATCAGTTGGTCGACGAAGTTCGGCGACAAGGATCTATGTCGGTCGAAGCGCTGGCCGATCGATTCGGTGTCACACTGCAAACGGTTCGCCGGGACGTCAAACAGTTGGCAGAAACAGGCGTGCTCACCCGCTATCACGGCGGGGTACGCATACCGGAGTCGACCACCGAGAATATTGCCTATCTGCAGCGTCGAATGCTCAACGATGAGCCCAAGCGCGCCATTGCACGTGAAGTGGCAAAAGCCATTCCCGAAGGATGTTCGCTTATTCTGAACATCGGCACCACCACCGAGGCGATCGCACGGGAACTGTTGCGTCATCGTGGCTTGCGGGTCATCACCAACAATCTGAACGTTGCTGCCATTCTGGCCGACAACGCCGATTGCGAGGTCATTGTCTCTGGTGGCGTAGTCCGGTCCCTGGACCACGGTATCGTCGGCGAAACCGCCGTGGATTTCATTCGGCAGTTCCGTGTCGACATCGGCGTTATTGGTATCTCGGGAATCGAACAGGATGGCACATTGCGTGACTTCGATCTACGCGAAGTCAAGGTAGCCCAGGCCATTATCGCCCAATCGCGCGAAGTCTGGCTTGCTGCCGACCACAGCAAATTCCATCGTCAAGCCATGGTGGAGCTGGCGCGCATGGATCAGGTGCACCGGCTATTTACCAATATGCCGCCGCCCGAACCATTTCCTGCGCTACTGCAAGAGGCCGGCGTGCAGTGCATCGTAGCCGAATAGGTTGCCACTCACGCTGACAAAACCACGCTTGTTGCCGTAACCCAAATCCATACTTCATACCTCAAAAAAACAGGAACCAATGAGGCAAGCTGCACGCGCTCTATTTCAACGATTCACATCGCCCGTACATCGGGATCGGACATTGGCAAGCGCAGCAGCTTCTTTTTGTAGAGATCACCCATGACCTATTTGCTTGCCCTGGACCAGGGCACCTCCAGCTCGCGCAGCATTCTCTTTGACGCCAAAGGCCACTGTATCGCCCAGGCGCAGATGGAACTGTCGCAGATTTACCCGCGTCCCGGCTGGGTCGAACACGACCCGCATGAGATCTGGCGCACCCAACTGGCTACCGCACGTGAAACACTGGCCAAGGCCGGCGTAACCGCAGCCGATGTGCGTGCCGTAGGCATCACCAACCAGCGAGAAACCACAGTGCTGTGGAATCGCGCTACCGGCGAACCCGTGCATCATGCGATTGTCTGGCAGGACCGTCGTGCTGAACCGGCCTGCGCGCAACTGCGCGAACAGGGTCATGCAGCAACAATTCACGCCAAGACTGGCCTGCTGGTGGACGCTTATTTTTCCGGCACCAAGCTGCAGTGGCTGCTTGACAATGTGCCCGGCGCGCGCGCTGCGGCCGAGCGGGGTGAATTGGCCTTTGGGACCGTAGACAGTTGGCTTATCTGGCAACTGACCGCTGGCCGTCGGCATGTTACTGATGTGAGCAATGCGAGCCGCACTATGCTGTTTAACGTGCACACCAACCAGTGGGATGAAGAACTGCTGACGCTATTGAACATTCCACACTCGCTGTTGCCCGAAGTGCAGGCGTCCAGCAGCGACTTTGGCCGCACCGATGCCCAGGTGCTCGGCAGCGCCATCGCCATCGGGGGCGTGGCAGGCGATCAGCAAAGCGCATTGTTTGGGCAGGCCTGCTTTTCTGCGGGCATGGCCAAGAACACCTATGGCACCGGCTGCTTCATGCTAATGCATACGGGAAACACGTTCCAGGCCTCCCACAACGGCCTGCTGACCACCAGCGCAGCCCAATCCCATACCACACCCGAATATGCGCTCGAAGGCAGCGTCTTTGTCGGTGGCGCCGTGGTGCAATGGTTGCGCGACGGCCTGCGTGCCATCGAACACAGCGGCCAGGTGCAGCAACTTGCCGAAAGCGTACCCGACTCCGGAGGCGTGATGATGGTGCCTGCCTTTACCGGCCTGGGCGCACCCTACTGGCAACCAGATGCACGCGGCACCATCACCGGCATTACCCGCGGCACGACGCTGGCCCATATTGCCCGTGCAGCACTGGAGTCTATCGCCTATCAAAGCGCCGCACTGCTGACCGCGATGAGCCGCGACGCTACCAATGCCGGTGGCCAGCCCGTAAGCGAATTGCGGGTTGATGGCGGCGCTTGCGTCAATGATCTGCTCATGCAGTTCCAGGCCGACCTGCTGGGCATTCCAGTGGTGCGTCCTGCCTGCGTCGAAACCACCGCACTGGGCGCAGCCTACCTCGCCGGGCTTTCCAGCGGCGTCTATGCCGACACTGAAGAGATTTCCCATCTGTGGCGCGCCGAGAGGCGCTTTCATCCCACCCAGGGCCGCGAGCGGGCCGAGGCGTTGATGCAGCAGTGGGAGCACGCGGTGCGGCAGACTACAGCAACTGAAAAACAGATATAACGTGGTTTCTATACGTGTTCCAGCAGCCACAGGCAATCATTTTGGCGATAGTGGCGCCAACGGCTTGCTGCCAGGCCAATGATAGTCTGATGCGAAGCGCTTGCCTGTGCTATATCGTGCTAACGGCAACAACAGACTCATTATTTCGTCGTATTGCAAACGATCTGAATAAAGGGCGCGAACGCCAAGAGACATCATTAGTGCGAGCTCCGGGACACACATCTTGCCGGCAACGCTGGTGCAAAGCGGCAAGTTAAGAATCTATAGACGGCTGTGAATCCATGATGGATTGGCCAGCCCGTCCCCACTCAATCGGGTTTGATAACATCCATCCGGCAAGCCAGGTCCTGCTCGCGTGTTTCTGCAACATATCCATCGGCTTCCGTAGCCATTTCAGTTGCCTTTTTTCCTTATTGAATGGCCGCTTTGGCCCGTTATTCTGCAGCTGCAGCCTGAAAAGGCCCCTGACAGACGCGTTACCAGAACCGCTGTTATTAGAAAAATATTTCTAATAATCACTCATTATCATTAAATATAAGCAAATTAATTCTAGTTATATATTCCTATAATTTATAGCATTGGCAAAATAAATGTAGGAAAAAAATGCTTAACGCTCTTCACGCTCAAACCGTATTGAACAGAATGTCTGTCGATATAGACGGCGTAATGCAGGTCAATCAGAAACGGCTTTTAAATGGTATTTCCCTCTTATTAGACGAAGCCGAACAGCTTTTGCCTTTGTTACCACCAAATGCACTGACCTCGCCTTCCAGCACATACTCGCGTCATCTGGTTTATGCAGACGAACTGGGCAGATATTCAGCCATGCTCCTGGTTTGGCACCCCGGACAGCAAAGCCCGGTGCATGGCCATAGAACTTGGTGCACCTACAAGGTTTTACAAGGTCAACTGATAGAACGTCACTATAAATGGAACGCCGCAACGCGACGCGCCAAAAAGTGCGGCCAAATCAATCGTCATGCAGGAGATGTTGTATCGGCACCGGCAGGCCTTGCCGATATTCACCAGCTAGCCAATAACAGCGGGCAAGTTGCCGTCTCGCTGCATATATATGGCGTTGATAGTGAACGTATCCGTACACATATCAATTATTTGATACCCGAAGAATGAGCGCGCAGCCGGTTAGAATAATTAAATTGCCGTGACTGATAACAAACGAAATAGGAAAAATTTTGGACAAAACTGATCTGCTTATTTTAGACATTCTGCAAAAGGATTCAACGGTATCAATTAACGAAATCGCGGATCGGGTGAATCTATCACAAACTCCTTGCTGGCGAAGAATCCAAAGGCTGGAGGCCAGCGGCCATATTATGGGTAAAGTGGCACTGCTTAATCCAAACTTGCTCAATCTGAACGTTACCGTTTTCGTTTTTATCAAAACCAATAAACACAATCGAGAATGGTATGAAAAATTCAGCGCTGTAGTACAGGCTATACCCGAAATTGTAGACTTTTATCGCATGAATGGCACCGTAGACTATTTATTAAAAATAGTGGTTCCTGATATAGCAACATACGATGCGGTTTACCAGCGCCTGACCAGGACGATCGAAATTTTTGACGTAACCTCCTCGTTTGCGATGGAAAAAATGAAGTCTACGACAGTGCTCCCCTTAAATTACGCGCAACTGGGTCGTGATTCCGACGAACCAGACGCCGGGTCGACAAATTGATCATCTACATGGATTGTTTATATTTACTTCGCCAGCAGAGACTAAAGTGATGTACCCAGTCGAATCGGGCTCCCATCGGTAAAACGAGAAAACCGGAAACGATGCAGGTTATGCCCGACCTCGTTGCCCTGGATCATATCTGAAATAATGCGGCCCATGCCCGGCCCAATGCCAAAGCCATGGCCACTCATACCGGTCGCAACAACAAGTCCGGGATGAGTAGGCACCCAATCAACAATGGGAACGGTATCGGGCATGAGATCAATCATCCCGGCCCAGCTCTTTTGGAGGCGAACATTTTCCATTTGAGGGAAAAGCCGCTTGAATCCTCGCTCAATTGCACGAAGGTCCGACGCATCGGGCGCTGGATTGAGCACGCGCACGCTTTCAAAAGGGCTGGGCATGTCGGGTGTCCAATCGCGGCGAGTCGTCCAGCCATCTGGATACCCTGCAGGCGCCCAGAGTGCAAATCGGGTTCCAAGCGGGTCAGCTTTCAAGGCAGGTAAATATTTCGCGGCATGCCGCAAACTATCCGGTCCAACATAGAGCCGATGGCTGCCTGCGGGTGCCAGCGTATAGCCACCGTCCAGTCTGCGTCGAAAGGCGAGGTGTTTTTCCACAGCAGCGCCGGCATGAAACTCGGGCATCGGCTGTGTTGCCGCAACCGTTGCCTTGACCGACAGTTGAGGAATCGTAATACCGTGTTTTTTCAAAAAGAGCGACGACCATGCGCCCGCAGCCAGAAGGACGGATGACGTCGCGATATAGCCCTGCTCGCTCCACACCCCGGCGATGCTGCCTGCAGCTATCTCCAGCGCCCTGGCTGCGCAATTCTCGATAATTGTCACTCCCTTGCGGCGGGCCAGCCTGGCCAGGGCCGGAACAGCCAGCGAAGGTTCAGCCCGCATATCCGAAGGCGTGATCATCGCGCCCTTGAATGTACCCGACATACCGTTGATCAGCCCGGAGATATCGCCTGCGCCGAGCATCCGGGTATCCATGTCGTGTGTAGCAGCAATCTTGATGAATGCATCAAACTCGCCCATTTCCTTGTCCGAGCTTGCCAGGTAGGTCACGCCGGTTTGCCGAAGCCCGATATCCTCTCCACATTCCTGCACTAATTGTGGCCATAGCCGGGCCGCCTCGATCATGATGGGCAGCTCGTCCTCATCCCTGCCCTGCTTTCGAATCCAGCCCCAGTTGCGCGACGACTGCTCGGCCGCAACGCGACCCTTTTCCAGCACCGTAACCGCCACATTATGCTGAGCAAGGTAAATGGCAGTTGTAATACCAATGATGCCGCCGCCGATGATCACGACATCGGATGATTTCGGCGGCGGGCCGGCGTAGACAATGGGATCTGTTTCTGAGAAAGGAAAGGCGTTCATGTGTCGAGTTTCATATTGGATGAAAAGGCTGGCTGGATGTTGAGGGATTACCAGTCAATCGGCCAGTTCCGACTGACCGATTCGAGAATAAAGATGCAAATCGCAGCGTTCGCATTGACATAAGCCGTAAGGCTTACGTCGTCCACAGAGCGGAGAGACACACTTTCTTCAGGATTTAGGCCAATGTCCGCCCAGCAGTTCCGTGGCTTGCGCCGCAGCAACAAGCGCCTGCTTGGTCATTTTGCTGATTGCTTTGCTCGTGAAACGCTCTTTGGGACCAGACAGTGATATGGCGCCGACAATCTGATTGCCCGGGCCAAACACGGCGACCGCCACTGCAGCACAATTTGAATCGCGCTCGCCCAAAGATACTGCAGTCACATTGGACAGCTTTGGTGCCAGGTTGGTACTGCGAAATCGCGTAATAAGCTTGCCGGCGGCGCCACGATCCAGCGGGAGCAAGTCGCCCGTATCAATCCTATCGAGCGTCGAATGATGAGAGTCGATTCGCAAAAGACAAAGCCGGGTACTGCTGCTGTCATACACATGGAACGACGCGCTCTCTGTGTCTTGCGCGACCAGTCCGGCCAAAATAGGCCGGAGAACTTCAACCAGATGGTGAGTAGCTTCGTACGCCCGGCCCAGCTGATAAGCATAAGGGCCAAGCACATAACTGCCATCGGTACGCCTGGCAATGAGCGAGGCCTTTTCAAGTGAGGCGATCAGGCGCAGTAACGTGCTTTTGTATAAACCGGTACTGCGCGCCAGGTCTGCCAGAGCCATAGGCGTTGCTTGAGTAGACATCGCCTGCAAGATAGCGATTGCGCGATCGACGGCAGCAACTCCGTTCTCTGATGATTGATTGGCATCCATAATCTGTCTAACCGTATACCCCAGTGGTGAGTACAGTATTATGCCATAACCGCATGGCCCGAAACTAAGCCGCGAGTGGCAATGCTATCTGTCATGTTTCACTGGAAGTAATCAGTTTTTTTCCAGCACAAGACTGATGGCTGGCGCGTACTTGTCGCCATGCCCCTGTGCGATTGCAGCATCAAAACTGGCTATCACATTCCTGGCGCCGCTTGCGTCGACGTTCACCGAGTCTGCCAGGGCAACCGCATATTGCAGATCCTTGCGTGCGTACGTCACGGGGAAGGCGCGTTCGGGGAACACTTGTGGCACGATAGATTTCATACCGTGGTTGCGCAAAGCAAAACTATCAGCAGACCCTGTAGACATGGCATTAAATAGCGTCTCGGGATCTACACCAGCGCGGGCACCGATAGCCCGGGCTTCGGCAAGTGCTTGCACCGTTTCATACAGAACCATGTTGTTCAGGATCTTGATGACCTGCCCCGCGCCAACGTCCCCGCCATACGTAATATCGGTCGCGAACATGCCGAGCAATGGCCGGATACGCTCAAACAGCGCACTGTCGGCGCCGACTGGCACAGCGAGTGAACCCGCCTCGGCAGCGGCTCGCGTGCGCATCACAGGCGCATCGGCAAAATGGATCTTGTGCTGTGCAAACTTGCCTGCCAGTTCACGTGTCAGCGGCACTGGCGAGGTACTCAGGTCAACAATCACTTGATCAGGATGGCACAAACTGAGCAATCCGCTGCCGGCCTGGCCTTCGACAACATCGCGCACGATCTCACCTGATGGCAATGACATGAAAATAATATCCGCAGAAGCAGCAATATCTGCAACTGATGCTTTGCGTACGCCAAACTGGGCCAGTCGCTCCAATGGTGCTTCATCACGGTCGTTCGCCAGCACGGGACGGCCCGATTTTTGCGCCAGATGGCGGCAAATTGGCTCTCCCATTACTCCAACTCCAATGAAGCCAATGGTTTTGAATGTAGACATGGTGTTCCTTCTTTATTGCAATTGTCAATATTTTTGGATGCTGTTCAGGGCAAATTGCGTGGATCCATACTCCAATAGATTCCTTTGCTTTGCTGATAGATGCGCACGCCGTTTATGCCTTTTTCGCGGCCGATGCCGCTGTTTTTGAATCCGCCAAACGGCGTTGAGATAGAGAGCTGCTTGTAGGTATTGATCCAAACCAAGCCTGTTTCCAAGGAACGGGCTACCTGCCAGGCACGCTGATAGTTGGACGTCCATATACCCGATGCCAGGCCATACATACTGTCATTCGCTTGCTTAATCAGATCTTCTTCATCTTCAAATGGAAGTACACATAGCACAGGCCCGAAGATTTCTTCACGCACACATGTGTTCTGATTGTTCAGTCCGGTAATAATGGTAGGCAGATAGAAAGCCCCTTGCTCTAACTCGAGTTGCTCAGGGCGCTTGCCGCCAATAACGATATTGCCTCCTTCTTGGCGCGCACTATTGACCATTTGTTCGATGCGCGCCCGGTGAGCAAATGTGGCCAGTGGACCCATTTCAACGCTTTCGTCCTCTGGAAAACCAACCTTGATGCGCTTAGCCCGCTCAATAAGTATTTGCAGCAGCTTGTCATATACGCCACGCTGTACGAACAGGCGCGAGCCTGCCACGCAGGATTGCCCGCTCCCTTCGAAAATGCCGCCGACAATACCCTCGACTGCAGCCTCCAGATTCGCGTCATCAAATACGATATGCGGCGATTTGCCGCCCAACTCCAGGGCAACGGGAATAATCCGATCAGCAGCGACCATGCCGATCGCGCGCCCGCTGGCGGTGCCGCCGGTAAACGACACCATACGTACACCGGGATGTTCCACCAGCGCCTTGCCCGTGATTGCCCCGTGCCCGGTCAATACATTCAGTATGCCGGGCGGCAGCCCCGCGGCCAGCCCCAGCTCACCCAACAGCAAAGCGGCCGAAGGCGTCACTTCGGAGGGCTTCAGGATAACGGCGTTACCTGCTGCCAGAGCAGGCGCCACTTTTTGCGCCTCCATCGTCAGCGGCGAATTCCAGGGCGTAATCGCAGCCACGACTCCATAGGGTTCGTAAGTAACCATGGAAAGATAGTTGCCACGCGACGGGGTCACTTCAGCGCCGAGTGTTTCGCATACTCCGGCGTAATATCGGAACGTGGCCGCCGCACTCGCGGCCTGGTTCTTGCATTCGGTCCAGACTTTGCCGTTCTCCAGCATCTGCAAGCGTGCAAAGTCCTCTGCGCGCTCAGAGATCAGCGCAGCCAGTCGATTAAGAATTTGGGCTCTTACGTGCGGCAGCATGTCGCGCCAGGAAGGCTGCCGCACGGCAAGCTTTGCAGTATGCACTGCCAGATCGACATCCGCTTTATTTGCCGTTGACAGCCGGTAGTTCACCTGGCCTGTAGCAGGATTGATAGATTCAAAAAAATCCTGCTCATGAGAAACCCATTCACCATTTATCAGAAAGGCCTTGAGGGTTAAATCCGTCTGCTGTGCCATCAACTCACTCCATTGTTTTAAGAGCGTTCCGTTTAACAGAACGATCATTCTATTTTATTATCTTATCAGAGATGTGTACTTGTCAAGGAGCAGCGATCAACTTCATCTTTTATTCATTACTTGCAAATAATTTATCTACTCATCATAATGATAAAACAGAACAACTATTCTATTCTAGCATTGTGATATTTGCACATATCAAGCGCAACCCTTATCAACCAGGGTTGTGTTGACATAAACATTGGAGAGACAGAATGAGCTTTAAAGCCTTACTAATTGCAACCAGCCTATCGATTTTGGCCGTACCCCCTGCTTCATATGCGAGCGACTATCCCAATAAGCCAATTGAAATGATCATTCCCTATGCCGCAGGCGGGGCAACAGATGTCATTGCTCGCATGGTCATAAGTAAATTGCCCGAAGAGCTCGGGCAGCCGGTGGTTGCAGTGAACCGACCAGGCGCTGGAACGACGCTGGCGGCCAGTGGTGTTGCTCGCGCTGCTGCGGATGGATACACCCTTGTTACCACCACGGCAGCTCATACCATTAGCGCAAGCTTATACAGCAATCTGAGCTACGATCCGGTAAAGGATTTCACGCCTATCCATTTGATTGCCAGAATTCCTATCGTGCTGGTAACGAGTCCGAATTACAAAGTACAGTCGCTGAGCGAGTACATCAGCAACGCCAAAAGCAGCAAGAACGGGATTACGGTGGGCTCGCCTGGCAATGGCTCGCCGCAACATCTGGCGCAAGCGATTTTTCAGAACAAGACCGGAGCCAACTTCGTACACGTGCCTTATCGCGGCGACGCGCCGCTTATTACCGATATGCTTGCAGGACAAGTGCAATCAGCGTTCATCACCTTGTCTGCGGCCCTGCCGCAAATCCAGTCCGGTAAACTGCATGCCATTGCCGTTGCCAACCCGACACGGATTGACGCCATCAAGGATGTACCCACGATGGCCGAAGCCGGGTTGAAAGATTTCAATGCCGCGACCTGGTTCGGTATCTTCGGCCCAGCAGGCCTCAACTCCGATATCCAACAGAAGTTGCACGCCGCGTCGGCAAAGGTGGCCTCTGAAGCAACCTTTGTGAAGCGCATAGAAGATATGGGTGGCCAGATAATGGACTTAAGCGCGCAGCAATTCGGCAACTATGTGAAGTCGGAAGCCGACCAATGGGCTCAGGCCGTGAAAATTTCGGGCGCCCGCGTCGATTGAGATCGACCGGACGTGCAGCCAGTACACGGTACGCTGTAGCAGTTGAAATAGCGACAATAGCAAATGGAATTATTTCTGCATTAGCGGCTGGCTAACCCGTTTTTTGAGCAAACTCCGATAGGCATCAGCTCGCATTGCGCGAGCTTGCTGCTTCCCGCTGACGCTTGGCCTCGTCCAGTAGATACACCTGGTAATCATCCAGATCGCCGTCAAAGTCTGTCATGCCGCCGCGCGATACGAGCCAGAATTCGTCGCAGACCGAACGCAGCAGCGCGCGGTCGTGGCTGACCAGCATCGCCGAACCTTCGAACTCGTTCAGTGCGACGCTCAGGGCCTCACGGGTGGCCAGATCAAGGTGGTTGGTCGGTTCATCCAGCAGCAGAAAATTGGGGCGCTGCCAGACAATCATACACAACACCAGGCGCGCTTTTTCACCGCCGCTCATGCTGCCCACAGACTGCTTGACCATATCACCACTGAAATTAAAAGTGCCCAGGAAATTGCGCAGCCCCTGTTCACGACAATCCATGGCGCTGGGTCGCATGCTGGCTGGCGTGTCGCGCACCAGTCGTATCATGTGCTCCAGCGGAGTGTCGGCAGGGCGTAAGACATCCAGTTCCTGCTGCGAAAAGTAGCCGATATTCAGTCCTTTGCCAGGGATAATTTCGCCTGCGATCGCCGTCAATGCGCCGGCAATCGTTTTTACGAATGTAGATTTGCCCTGTCCATTGGCGCCAAGAATACCGATGCGCTGCCCCGCCAGTACAGAGCGGTTGATATTCTGCACAATGACGGTCGGCTTGGCATCGGCTGGTGCATCTTCGGGCGGCGGATAGCCAAAGCTGGCATCGGTCATCGACAGCATGGGGTTGGGCATGCTAAGCGGCTCCTTGAATTCGAACTGGAACTCGGCGTCGGCCAGCATGGGAGCAATTTTTTCCATGCGCTCCAGTGCCTTGACGCGGCTTTGCGCCTGCTTGGCCTTGCTGGCTTTCGCCTTGAAGCGGTCAATGAATTTCTGCAGATGCGCAACCTTTTCCTGTTGCTTGGCGTGCGCCGCCTGCTGCAGCAACATTTGTTCGGCACGCATGTCTTCAAACTTGCTGTAATTGCCGCCATAGCGCACCAGCGTGCCGTTATCGATATGCAGCGTCACGTTGGTAATCGCATCCAGGAACTCACGATCATGGCTGATCACCACCATCGTGCCGGCATAGTTTTTGAGCCAGGCTTCCAGCCACACCAGGGCGTCCAGATCCAGGTGATTGGTAGGTTCATCAAGCAACAGCAGGTCCGACGGACACATGAGGGCCCGCGCCAATTGCAGGCGCATGCGCCAGCCACCCGAAAAACTGTTTACCGGTCGATCAAGTTCGGCCACGCTAAAGCCCAGACCCAGAATAAGCGCCTGCGCACGGGCAGCAGCATCGTGTGCGCCTGCGTCGTGCAAGGCCATATAGGCGTGCGCCATGCGCATGCCATCATCACTGGCTTCGGATGCCGCAACTTCGTTTTGCGCAGCCAGCAGAATCGTGTCGCCCTCCACCACGAAGTCTGTTGCGCTCTGCTCGGTTTCCGGCATGTCCTGCGCCACTTGCGACATACGCCACTGTGATGGAATGGAAAACTCGCCGCCATCCTCGTGAAGCGTGCCATTGAGCACCGCGAATAATGAAGACTTGCCCGCGCCGTTTCGGCCGACCAGACCCACCTTTTCTCCAGGATTGAGTGTGACGGAAGTTTTGTCGAGCAATACTTTGCTGCCGCGACGCAAGGTCACGTTCTTGAGAATAATCATTGAGGGTAGGTCTTCATTTTCGGGAACAAAAACCCCTGCCGAGACTGACCGGGATTTGATCAAGGATGACGGGGCGATGAGCCGGACGGACAGCTCGCCTGATGGCAAGATAGCGGAAACGGCGGAAAGGAAGGAGCAATTGTAGCAGCAGAGGGTCGAAAATGGGCTGTAGCCGCTGCTGCGGACGGAAGTACGTTACCGCCTGCGCAAAGCGTTCTGCACGCTGTTCGTGTGCCAGACCACTAGCGGGAAACTCAATAGGCCGAAGGGGGTTCGAGACAAGCATGGCGAAACTGGGTCGATCGAGCGCCGACAGATTTCGTAAACGCAAGCTGGTACCCCTGTCTACCTCATTGGCCTCTTCCGCAGAAAGCATCAGCACATATAGTGTGTCTGAGGTTACTAGCTGGCTCCTGGCAAGCGTAAACGCGATTTACATACCAGAGAGTAGCGCTTAAACTGAAAACCTGCCATTACACTTTGTATACGAGCATGAATCCGTCAAATACAAACTCGCCGCACCAGAATATTGATTTATCCAGGCTGCGCCATATTGGCTGGACGCTGTGGGATCCAATCAATCTACTTGGGCCTGCGCAAACCGACCAGCAATGGTATTCGGACAAAAACCTGCCTTTTGCGGACGAGTATGATGCTTACCTCGTTTTTGCCGCAAATGAACTCAGGAATGGGGCCGCTCCTCAGCAAACTGTAGATTACCTGGTTCATATAGAGACACAACATATGTGCCTGGCTGAGCGCCCCGATACCCGGGATCGCGCCCTGGCGGTTGTAACGGCCATTCTGGCCGACGACAGCATTTGGATTGATGCGGACGAACAGCCTGACTAACATCAGAAATTTGCCGCAATAGACCAGGCTTGTCTGCGGCATACCATAGGATATCTAATTCAATGAAGCCCAAGTAGGCCTCTATCTCGCAAGCAAACCTCTTTGGCCTCACGTACTAAGCGACCCGCCAAAACATAGTCATTTGCAATATCATAAGTCTGATCGCGGCCTTGAGCATATTTTGCCGCATGCTGTACCGATTTCGCATTCATCATGAGCCATCCAATAATCTGGAGTATAAATGACACTCACTCATCCTATTTTCACGCGCTGGCCGGCGCAGCATCCCGATCGTCTGCAGCTTTTTTCCGCTCCAACACCCAACGGCGTGAAGGTCGGCATCATGCTTGAAGAAACGGGCCTGACCTACGAGCCACACCGGATCGACATCTCGGCGAACGAAAGCCACGATCCGGCCTTTCTCGCGCTTAACCCCAATGGCAAGATTCCCGCCATCTACGATCCCAGCGGCCCTGGCGGCAAACCGCTAGCGCTTTTCGAATCAGGTGCGATCCTGCTCTATCTTGCCGACAAAACGGGACAATTTATCTCGGCTGATCCCAGCACCCGTTACGAAACGATCCAGTGGCTGATGTGGCAAATGGGCGGCGTCGGGCCGATGTTCGGCCAGCTTGGCTTTTTTAACAAATTCGCCGGCAAAGCCTATGAAGACAAACGCCCGCTTGAGCGTTATGCAACCGAATCGGCGCGGTTGCTCGGCGTGCTGGAGCAAAGGGTCTCGGACCGCGAATGGGTGATGGGTGCAGAATACAGCATCGCCGATATTTCGCTACTTGGCTGGGTGCGCAATCTTATCGGCTTTTACGAGGCGCGCGAGATTGTTGGCTTTGACCGTTTCACTCATGTCCAGGCCTGGCTGGACCGTGGCCTTGCTCGACCGGCAGTGCAACGGGGTCTGGAAGTGACGGCAGCCTAGAAAGTGTTTCTCTGAAGTGAAATTGTAGTGACAAAGAATGATCCGCCATACGCTGCGGATCATTCCAATACTGCCCGGGTATCCAATGCGCCTACCCTCACATCTGGTCACTTTACATTTTTGTCCAGGAATGCGCGAATGGCCGGGATAATTTGCTCACCGTGGGTTTCCAGGGCGAAATGACCGGTATCGTAGAAACGAACCTCCGCTTCCGGGATGTCGCGCTTCCATGCCTGAGCGCCCGCTGGCAGGAAAAACGGATCGTTCTTGCCCCAGACCGCGAGCAACGGCGGCTGATATTGGCGAAAATAGGCCTGAAACTCGGGATATTTTTCTACGTTGGATGCATAGTCCAACAGCAAGTCCAACTGTATATCTGCCATGCCCGGCCGCGAGATGAGCGCGCCTTCGAGCGTATAGCCATCCGGCGCCACGACACTCACGTCGCTCACCCCTTCCATATATTGCCATTTGATTGACGCTGGCGTCGGAAAATCGGCCAGGGCCTCACGGTTTTCCTGGGTAGGCGCTTGCCAATACTTCCGGATCGGTTCCCAGCCCTTGGCAAGACCTTCTGCATAGGCATTTCCATTTTGCGAAATAATTGCCGTCACACGGGCAGGATGAGCCAGAGCCAGACGCCAGCCTATCGGGGCGCCATAGTCGTGAACCGCGAGCGCATAGCGGTCTAGCTTTAGCTGCGTGGTGAACTGCTCAATCGTTTTCGTGATATTGGCAAATGAATATTCATACTTGCCACGCTCAGGAGATTCTGTGAATCCAAATGCGGGCAAATCAGGCGCGATGACGTGGTACCTGTCTGCCAGCGCAGCAATAAGGTCGCGCCACATATACGATGACGCAGCAAAACCATGCAGCAACAGGATGGCTGGCGTACCCGGATCACCCGCTTCGCGGTAGAAAACCTTCACGTCGCCAACCTGCTCGTAACGGTAATGAACCTGCTGGCTTGCAGAAAATGGGGCGTCTGCGGCTTGTGCTTGTCCTGTGAGCAAAGCCGCAGCCACGCCGGCCGACGCTGCAATCGAATTGGTAGATATCATGACTGGCTCCTTAGTAACCTGTAAAAGTATAAATTGAAGGTTATCAGTGATTATAGTATCCTGTCAACATACAAATTACCGGTTACTCAAACAATGTCTTCTATTACCAGCGGAACACCGTTATTTATCGCCAACAATATTGCGCTCGACTTTATCAACACCGAGTATGGAATGGGGCCTCGGCACTGCGATTACTTTGATAACGACCACAGTGTGATCGAATGGCTCAGGCTCGCCGGATTGCTGCCCGATGACTGCAACAGTGCGCCAGCAGGCCTGGTTGAACTCGCGCGCGCGCTCAGGGACCATACCAAAGCGTTGATCCTCGCCGCAAAAACAGGCAGCTCGGCCGATCCCGCCGTCATTAACCAGGTATTGGAAGCGGGCCGCCCCAGGAAAGAACTCGAGTGGGACGCAGCCAGCAGAACATTCAAGATCGTCTGTCACCGAAACAACATGAACGCGGCCGGTCTGCTTGAACCTGTTGCCCAAGCGCTCGTAGACTTACTCTCGAATGAAGATCTGCAACTTGTACGAGAATGTGAGGCACATGACTGCACATTATTCTTCCACGATTTGACCAAGTCACATCGGCGCCGCTGGTGCAGCATGGCTTCTTGCGGCAACAGAATGAAAGCCGCCACCCATCGCGCCCGCAAGAACGGTCAATAGGCCAATGGCAGCGTGATTAGGCGTCTTTGAAGAGATCAAGAACATGGGAAAGCCTGTGATCACCAGCCATCAGGCGTTGCTGTGGCGCTGTCTGAACACCTTGAATATCGGACAGCGGCTTGCCGGTTTTGGAAGAGCGCAATATGGGCTGGAAATGACGGCGACGTGGGCACCAAATCAAGGCATGCCGATATACCAACATATCTTAAAACCTCAGACCTTAAGCGCTACCCGTATTACACTCGCCAAAACGCGGTTTCCAACCCCGGTTGCTGCTGAAAACCTGTTAGAAACAGCTTAACTTTGGTGCTCGCGAAAACCAGGCTGCGCCACAATCGTAATACACACCACACGAGGCAACGTAAATGACAAATGAAAAGTCCGAACTGTCCATCTCCCGCTTTATCAACGCGCCCCCTTCCCGCGTATGGGAAGCATGGAGCACAACCGAAAATCTGGAAAAATGGTGGATCCCCGCTCCCACAGAGTGCAAAGTAATAAAACTGGACTTGCGACCCGGTGGCGGCTTTGAAACATGGATGCGAGAAGGTAATACTGAATTCAAGCCGCATCTCGAGGGTTGTTTTCTGGGCATCGTTCCGGAAAAACGCCTTGTCTTCACCACAGTCCTGGCTGAAGGCTGGCAACCCATCGAACCCTGGCTCGCGCTGACGGCGACCATCACCTTCAAAGCAGAAGGACAGGGCACCCGCTATTCGGCGCGTGTACTGCACAAAAATGCAGCTGACAGCAGCAAGCATGAAGAAATGGGGTTTCAAGAGGGCTGGGGCGCCACGATCGACCAGCTTGCGGCCTTCATAGAAACCAAGGGGTGAGATTTTTTATCAAGCCGCATAGGGTTTTTACCCCGGATCATCTCTAGCGGGTGATCTTTTGATCATATGTCGACATAGTGTTCCGGCGACTGCCACTGCTGTAACTTGCTCGCCGCCTGATATCTGCATACAGTGGAGAAGATTTAATTCCGATCTACGTATGACGCCGATCACTGCTGCCTTTATGAAGAACCGTTGGGCGGTGACACTTTACCAATAAATATCAACCATCTTTGGCATGGCCTTCCGACTTGTTCATTAGTCGGAAGGCCATGCTTTATAACGCAACGCTCATGCTGAGCGCCACCCCAAGTCAGCCAGCCTTCTTCGGCACAGGCGTATTAAGCAACTGCTGCTCCCACAATAATGCAATGCCGCTACCGCCGACATGCTGAATCAACAACTCGCTCAACTCGGCGACGTGCTCGGTACGAGCCCAATCGCGTTGCCACTCAGATGCAACCGCCAGCCAGGTTATCATGTTGACGCCAGCAGCAATCATGCGCTGGATCGCCACCTGGTGCGCTTCGACAGAGCTGCCACCAGATGCGTCGGTAACCACCGTGACATCCCAGCCTTCACCTGCGGCCTGAATGGCCGGCATCGCAACGCACACTTCGGTCCACAAGCCGGCAATGATCAGTTGCTTGCGGCCCGTTGCCTTGACGGCGTCGACCACCTTTTTGTCTTCCCATGTGTTAACGAACGTGCGATCGATCACCTCCTGGCCGGGAAACACATCTGTGATTTGCGGAAAAAGAAGGCCACCGCGATCAGCGATCACGCTCGTCAGGATGGTAGGAACCCCGAAAGCTTTGGCGGCCTTTGCCAGCCCTGTCGTATTGTTGATTACCATGTGTGGTTCGTGGCTATTCAGATTGGCCAGTTGGTATGGCTGGTGGTCGATCAGAACGAGTACCGAGTCTTCGGGACGAAGCAACGAGGCAAGGCCATTACGAAAAGTCATGAATATATCCTTGTGTTTGAGATGGGTGTCAGAAGGAGGCATACGTCGACTACGACGCTACCTGGGTGAATTCTGGCATTCCTGTCACAAATACGGTAGTCTTGCCTTATGCTAAACTGTGTCGCGAAAAGAGGAACGCCAAATTGGACATCGAAGAGCTGCGAACATTCGTTGAAATTGCCGATGCCGGGGGCGTGTCGCCCGCTGCGCGCCGACTCGGTGTGTCCAAGTCAATCGTCAGCCGGCGGCTTTTAAGGCTTGAGCAAGAGCTTGGCGTGCTGCTTGTTGCACGAACCACCCGCGGCGCGGCGCTCACAGAAGCTGGCGCCACCTTCCGGGACTATGCCGCCAGAGCGTGCGCCGAGATCGACGTAGCCAGGGAAACGATCCTGCCTACCGGTGAGCTTTGCGGCCGCTTGCGAATTGCGGTGCCGATTACATTGGGCACGACGCATCTGGCTCCCGTGCTCGCGCGGATGGCGCGCCTGCATCCGCAACTTCACGTTCATGCTTCGTACAGCGACCGCTTTGTCGATCTCGTTGCCGAGGGGTTCGATTGTGCGATTCGAGTTGGCTATCTTCAGGACTCCGATTTGATCGCAAGGCGCATCGGACCGATTTATGGAAAGCTGGTCGCGAGCCCGGACTATATTCAGGCGCATGGCGCGCCTGAGTCGCCGGACGAACTCATCACCCATCAAGCCCTCATGCAAGGCACCGAAGCCTGGCAATTCATGAATGGTGACAAGTTCGTGGCCGTTAACCCGCAGGGGCGATTCAAGGCCGATAACGCCGTCGCTTTGGCCGCCGCCGCATTAGCCGGGCTTGGCATTGCCTGGCTCCCCGACCGTGTCACTGATGAACATGTGGCATCTGGCGCGCTTGTACCGATCATGACCCGCTATCCAACGCCGCCGGCTGCTGCCTATGTCGTCCGCCCACCAGGTCGGCACCCTGAAAGAAAAGTACGAGCCCTGACCGAATTGCTGATTGAGTGTTTCGAACAGGCGCCTGACCCCGCGAGCGTTGGCTAGTAAATCTGACGGATACGAAACTGCAAGCCAGGGCGCGAGTGTCTTAGAGTGTCTTAATTAATGAAGATGCGGGCCGGCTTCCAATAAAGCCACAAGGCCCAGGACAATCAGGTTCTATCACAAGCTTGATGGTCCTGGGGATAGCACAGAATCAAGATTTGTCGGTCGGGCAAAACGCATACACCGATCTGACGCGATATGCGTTCGCATCATCCGCTGAGGCCGGGAAGACCGTAAAGACAGGCCTTTTGATATAGTAAAAATGGGCCGGCCGACGAACAGACCCTCAGCGTTTACATATAAAGACTTGCCGGCCAGCAATAACTTCATCGGATGAAGGGTCGCTCGCTTTTTGAAGCACGAGCACGCAAGTTTGTAGTTATCGAGGCAGCAGACAATTTTTCATTAACTTTGCGCCAATAGACAACTGCGCACCTCGTCGATAAGCCAGCTCATAAGGCTCGCTGCGTAACGTGAATTCAAACGGCAGGACCCTGACCAGATTATTGCGCACAAAAAACGAGGCAACGTCCGTGGAAGCCAGGGCGACAAAGGATGGGTTTCTGTTTAATAACGCCAGCGTTGCGAACGGAGAGGTTGTTTCAAGCAAATTCGCAGGGAAACGGATCCCGGCATTGTAAAATTCGCGCTCAAGCAAGAGCCGCATTGGCATATTGGCACGGTACACAATCCATTTACATTGAGCCAGTTCTTCAAGCGTCAAACGGTCACGACAAGCAAACGGGTTATCACAGTTGGCAATGACGCTCAATTGCTCTTGTTGCAGATGCTCGCTCTCATAAATTTCCGGTGTTTTGCTGACCGACGTACGACATATCGCCAGATCAAGTCGGCCGGAATCTATCAAACTCAGAAGTTCGGCGCTGGTGTCCTCTACGATTTCCACTGACATGCCAGGATGCGTCTGCATGAGATCGGCAACGGCATCGGTAAGCAGTGGTATGGCACCCATGATGCATCCGACAGCAACCCTGCCACCATCCCCTTTCTGGATCGCATCCAGTTCGTTGCGCAAATGACCAAGGTCGGTATAAATCATCCTTGCGTACTTCAGCACACACAAACCTAAATCGTTGGCCTCCAGGCCACGGTTGGTTCTATTGAAAAGCGCAGCCCCAAATGTTGTTTCAATTTCCTGGAGCGCCTTGCTGGCGCCTGGCTGGCTGATAGCCACCTCATTTGCCGCCCCCAAAAGGGAGCCATGTTCGGAAATGGCGATCAACAGACGGAGATGCCTGACATGCAGCCGGGACGCAATAGAGGATAAAGTGGGCGTCATGGATTAACCACAGGTTATACCTATATGAGTAGTTTTCAATACATCGCATATTAATAACACACATACAATGACCGGAAAATCTACATAAAACACCGAATAAACGGGGACATAACTACGCAACTGCAATATGTCCATATTGATCTCAATTATAACTTTTTCTTAATTCAGATGGCACTCATACAATATCTCACTCATATCCAATTCGACTTCGGCGCCTTGCGTTTATTACAAGCGGAATGCGATCGCATCGGGATCAAACGTCCGATGGTCGTCACAGACCAGGGCATCCGGTCTGCAGGCCTGTTAGAGGCCGCTATACGCCATCTGAATCATGCAGACAACGTACCGGTCTTCGACGAAACGCCGCCCAATCCAAATGAAAAAGCCGTGCGCAAAGCTGCTGCGATTTTTATCGAAAAGGAATGCGACGGAATCATTGCGATAGGCGGTGGATCATCAATCGACCTGGCCAAGGGTGTTGCAGTATGCGCAACGCACGAAGGAGCACTTAAAACCTTTGCCGTTATTGAAGGCGGGCTCAGCAAAATCACATCGGCCGCCGCGCCAGTGATCGCTGTCCCAACAACAGCGGGCACAGGCAGCGAAGTGGGCAGAGGTGCGATCCTGATTCTTGATGATGGCAGGAAAGTGGGCATCATCTCCCCGTTCATCGTTCCAAAAACGGCAATCTGTGACCCGGAGCTGACAATGAAGCTGCCAGCACAATTGACAGCCGCCACTGGCATGGACGCCATCGCGCACTGCCTTGAGACGTTTATGTCTCCGCTATTTAATCCACCTGCTGACGGTATTGCATTAGACGGACTAAACAGAGCGTGGCGCCATATCGAACAGGCAACCAGCAATCCTGCAGATCGGGATGCGCGACTGAACATGATGAGTGCAAGCATGCAAGGTGCGCTTGCGTTCCAAAAAGGACTGGGCTGTGTACATAGCCTTAGCCACTCTCTTGGCGGCATTAACCCGAAACTGCACCACGGGACATTGAACGCTATCTTTCTACCTTCGGTCATCAAATTCAATGCACCCGCGACAACAATGGTTCAGGAAAGGAAACTGGATCGAATAGCCGCAGCAATAGGGCTTGCAGACGCAAGCTCCGTAGCGAACGAGGTCCTGAATTTGACCAGGCGGCTTGGCTTGCCCACAACATTGGCGCAACTTGGGGTGACGCGAGAGCAATTCCCCAGCATTATCGACGGTGCACTTGCCGACCATAGCCACAAAACGAACCCGCGGGAAGCTTCCGTGGACGATTACATGGCGATGCTGAATGAGTCACTGTAGAAGGAGGCAGACATATGCATCGACGCAACGCGCGGCAGCGCCATAAAAAGTAAATAAGGAGTTGAAAGCATGAGAGACAAACCGGACTCAAGTGACGTTCCCCATAATCGGGTCGCCATTGTCACCGGAGCAGGAAGCGGCATAGGCAGGGCAACGGTGTACGCATTGTTGGAGGATGGTTGGCGCGTAGCCCTCGCCGGGCGTCATATGGAAACACTCGAAGCGACAATGCGCGACTGCGACAACTATTTTTCAGATCACGGCCTCCGGACTATTGCCATATCGGCGGACGTTACTCAGCCGTCTTCCGTCGACCAGCTATTCGCTGCCGCGCAGCGTGCCTTTGGTCGGCTTGATTTGCTATTTAACAATGCCGGACTCGGTGTGGCTGGAAAGTCTGTCGAAGAACTGACATACGAACACTGGAAACAGATACTTGACGTAAATGTCACCGGCACGTTCCTCTGCACGCAGGCAGCATTTCGGCAAATGAGTACACAAACGCCGCGAGGCGGCCGCATTATCAATAGCGGTTCGTTGTCGGCCCATGTTCCTAGATTGCATTCAGCCGACTATACCGCCAGCAAGCACGCGGTTAGCGGTTTGACGAAAGCCTGCGCGCTCGATGGCCGGAAATACGATATCGCGGTATGCCAGGTGGACTTCGGCAATGCGAAGACCGGAATGGTGTCCGGTATGGAGACGGGGGTGCTGCAGGCAAGTGGCGAACGCATTCCGGAGCCGACCATGGATGTCGTTCACGCGGCCAATGCCATTGTCCATATGGCCAGCCTCCCGCTAGAGGCAAATGTTCAGTTTATGACGGTCATGGCCACCAAAATGCCATTTTTGGGGCGGGGGTAATACAAAGAAGCAAACCCATTTCACACAAATCGCCACGCGTTGCCGGCGACACATATTATTAAAATCAGGAGACAAAGATGGTGAATACGACGGCAGATGCATCACTTGAGCCGCAGGAACAAGAAAAGGCAGATCTGCTACGCAAAGTTGCGTGGCGAATCATACCTCTGATCATTGCCTGTTTTATCATGGCATATCTGGATCGCGTCAATATCAGCTTTGCAAAATTGCAAATGCAATCGCAGTTGGGTCTGAGCGAAGCTGCTTATGGGCTTGGTGCCAGTATATTTTTCATCGGCTACCTGCTTTTCGAAGTCCCAAGTAATATTATTCTGGAACGAGTAGGCGCGCGCCGATGGATAGCGCGAATCATGATTACCTGGGGTCTCGCCTCGGCTGCCATGATGTTCGTTCAGAGCGAGACCTCGTTCTACGCGCTGCGTTTTCTGCTCGGGGCACTTGAGGCAGGCTTCGTTCCAGGTGTGCTCTACTTTTTTACACAATGGTTTCCCGCCAGTTACCGTGGGCGCATGAACAATATGTTTTTCGGTTCCATTGCATTGTGCGGCATCATTGGTGGTCCGATTTCCGGTGGTATTCTGAAACTGCTGGATGGAGCCCACGGCATGCCCGGCTGGCAATGGCTGTTCCTGATCGAAGGAATTCCCTCCTGTATTCTGGGCTTCGTGGTGTTGTTCGCCTTCAATGATCGCATCGAAGATGCCAAATGGCTGTCCCCCAAGGAAAAAGCCATGCTGGCAAACGCGATTGGCAATGATCCCAAGGTCGACAACACGCACTCTTTTCGCGAGGCATTGAAACGACCGGTTATTTATCTATTCTCACTGATTTATCTCGGCCTTTGCATGGGAATCTACGGCATGCTTTTCTGGATGCCGCAGCTTATCAAGACGGCAGGCACGGCGGACCCGTTGATTATCGGTCTGATTACGACGCTGCCCTACATCGCCGCAATTATCGGAACGGTCCTGATCGGTAGAAGTTCCGACCATACCGGCGACCGCCGCTGGCACCTGGCGGGCTGTGCACTGGCTGGCGCTGTCGGCTATGTGTTGTGCGCGATCTATTGGGACAACACCGTGATGTTGGTGCTGGGCCTTAGTATTGCCGCGACGGGCATCATTGCCTCTTTCGGCATATTCTGGGTGTTTCCCGTCCGCATACTGAGCGGTGTCGCCGCGGCCGGCAGCCTGGCCCTGATCAATTCCATCGGCCAAATCGGCGGCATTATCGCGCCCTACATGGTCGGCAAGGTCAAGGATGTGACGGGCAGCGCGTCGATGGGCTTATACGTGATTGCGCTGGCTTGCGTCGTCACTGCAATATTGATTATTTGCGCCATACCGCAAAATATCCGTTTCCGCGATACGGTGGTGCGCCGGATTGCCGAGGAAAGCGCCTAGCAGAACCAGACCACACGCCAGACCGGATTCACCCAAGAAAACAACTTTGGCGCTGAATTTCATTATGGAATATAACGTTATGCGCTGAGCAACCTCTCCACCTAAATAGAGAATCCCCCTTTAGTCTTAGACCAAAGGGGGATTGCTTAACGACTAACTCACGCCGATTTAGGCAGCGCGTACGGTTTTTTGAACTTCTGCATCAACCCAGTAAGAATAGGTACGCAGTACGGTCAGTTCAAGTGTGGCCGCGCCTGTTGTGTTGATCAGGGCAGTAGGAATAACAGCGGCGCCATTGGTCCAGCGCATTGCCGTACCCTTGACATCCTGAACGGCATTCAGGCCGGTCAGTGCAGCGTCGGTCAGGCTGATCTGTTGACGACCACTTGCAGTTGATACAGCGATACCAGACAGGCCAACCCCGATCTGACGCACGTCACGACGCGCCCGGGGCGTGACGTCACGAACCACAGCAGAGCGAGACAGAAATACTCGAGATTCAGTCCAGGCCGGGTGAAACTTCTATCGCCGCACGCGCACCTTTGGAGCCGAAAATAGTCGAGCTTTAGGCGGTTGGTCCTTTCATATGAACCGCAACAAGCATAGCAAGAAAATATAACATTGGAGTAAGCCAGCGAGACCTTCATCAACAGCGGCTCCAATTTTGCTTTATACTTTCAACCAGCATTGACGATCATCGGTGCGAGCGTTCGTGTGTACGCAGGCTGCTTGGAATGGGTAGCGTCAACGTTGCAATAGAAATTTCAGATTTAAAATTCAAAAATCCTTCGCATGTTTATCGACCACCATACCTGTGATGCGAACAGTCACTGTTATGTTTATCTACGTTGAAATCAATTTCTGATAATGGTGACAAATCTGATCTCGAATCACTACTCCACTCGATTACAGGCCCGTTTACTCAAACCTCTCATGATTGCGCTACTGGCTATTCTGGGCGCATGCGCCAGCATTGGTCCTGGCGCGATTCGTAACGATCAGGTCGATTATGCCGACTCCATCGGACAAGCCGCGACGCGTCAGTTACTGCTCAATCTGGTGCGCGTACGCCATCGTGAGGTGCCGTCCTTCATCGCAGTCAGTCAATTGGTAGCCAGTTACGCGGTGGAGTACCGTGGAGAGGCTAGCCTGTCCGTTCTGGACAGGGTCACCTCAGCCGTTCAACGTCAGACACTGAAGGAAACCGGTGGTCATTTGCTCGCAGCGGGCAGCTATAGTGATCGCCCGACCATCACGTATTCGCCGATTCGTGGTGCGGATGCGGCCCGCATGCTTCTGAATCCGATTCCTCCTGGCGTACTTTTTGCATTGCTTGCCTCTGACCAGCCGGCTCATCTTGTGCTTGGCATTCCAGTCGCTGCTATTAACGGAATTCGCAACATCACCGGTACCCGGCAGGAGCTGATTAATGAAGGCAAACAGTTTCGTGAAATTGTGGGACTGTTTGATGAACTGTCAAGTGAAGAACGGCTGGCCTTGCGCTTTGTAGAAGAAAATGGTGTGCGATCTGCCCATCTGGTTCTGGCCGACAGAAATGCGCCAGGCCCGCGGGAAAACCGGCTTCGCCAATTGCTGGATATGGACGCTTCTAAACATGACCTGCCAATTGTATTTGGCCTTGGCAGAGGCCAGCCCGAAGAGCTGACCATCCATACCCGGTCCATCATAGAGGTGATGCGCGCACTGTCTCAGGTCGTGCCGCTAAGACCCGGATTTAAAGGGGAAATGCCTAACGGACTCAATCCGGTCGATCCTTTGCTTACCAATGTGCATATACATGCGGGTAATTCGGCTCCTTCGGATGCTTTTGCTGCGGTATCACACAGGGGACACTGGTACTGGATAGACCAGGATGATGTCGATACCATAGAGTTAATTTCGTTTGTCATGCTATTGCTGAATGTTGCTGATACGACCAATAGTACGCAACTGCCTATCATTACAATACCGTCCAGCTAAACAACAGATAAGGCGGTCAGGTGCAGTATATTTGGATTAACTTTACCGTATGGAGTGCTGAAATATGACAAGCCGCTTTATAAAAAGCATTTTCTTATGCTCTGCGACACTATTAGGATCGTTAGGCGTTGCCCAAACCGCTGCAGCACAATCAACGCAGGCAGCAAATAGTGCAGTAACGACTGCTAATGCTAAACCAGATGCAACGTTTGCTCCCGGTACATTCGGTGGTGACGATATTCGTCTGAAACTGGATAATCAAGGGAAATATTTAATCACTGGTGGTGCTGTAGAGAAGCCCGAACACGGTACCTGGGCTACTGAGAAAATAGGCAAGCACACCGTTATACGCCTTATTTCCAACAACAAAAAAGATGACAATTGGCTGTTTGGCGTGAGATCAAAAAATACACTGCAATCTGTAGATGAAGAAAAGTTAAACGTTTTGGATAAACCACTGAACATCAACGAGGATGTTGGGATTTTGACACGGGAAAAATAGACGACGCTGAGTCGGGTAAACAAAGAGTCGGGGCCCTGACCTGGAGCCCCGAACTCTTCTAAATAGGGCAAAGCCTAGGGAAGTTTTGAGGCGATAAATGAAGCTTCATACGCATGACCTGGGTAGGCACTATTAATTTTCTGCGTCAGCGCTTGCTTGCTAGTCTTTTTACGGTAAGCATCATGCAGCCATACCAGGAATTCATTTTGCTGCACTTTCGTATCAATCGGTATCCGTTTATATTTTGGATCGGCTTTTATCTGGTTCACTAAATTATCAAACCACGCGTTAAATTGTTTATCTTCAACAGCTGCAGTCGCACGTGTATCATTTGATGTTGACGCACACCCCTGGATCAAGGGAACACTTAAAGCCAGCCCAATTGCAATTGCAGAACTGAATTTTTTAAAACGAATATTCATTTCAAACCCTTTGTATGACGGTGTTTTGACAGTTTCGGCCCCAAGCGCGGCCTTGAAAAGCAGGCAAATAAAATTGTACTTTGCCAAAGTGTGCCATATAGTTGTTTGCAGGAACGAAATGATCACCAGACTGTGATCAGAAAAAATGTAAGCAAAGATAAATATCACAATCGAAATACATAATAAATTATATGGTCATATGTGATCGAACTCATGCTTTGCATAGACGAATAGATGATGTAATATCAGTTACCACTTTTCAAAGGAATAAAAATGATTCATCGGCTTCTCCCCGCAAAAACGGCATTATTTGCAGGCTTGATTGTGATGGGCGCCCTGAGCGGATGCCAGGCACTGGATGAAATGGAAGCCGACGGGTATCGCAAACAATGCGCAAATTTGGGAATACAACCAGGATCAGCAAGCTTTGATCAGTGCATGTTGCAGCAACAAGCGCTCAGCGAAAATGAAACCGAGCATTCTTTGGATCGCATGGAACGAGAAGAACAAGCCAAGCGCAAAAAATAATAAATTAAATTTCCAGCCCTTCCCCGCAGACCGAAGCGCCTTTCATAGACCAGAGAATGAAATCATTCATAGGCACTTGGTTTGCTGCCGGTGCCAGTCATGATTTAGGGTTGGAAAATGCAAGCCGTCTTCCGGTTATCGGCAATAATGTCGTTGCGACACCATGAAATCCAAATCGTCTTGCCGTGCAGCTCGGGGGGTGAATACCGCCGCTTCGTCATCGCAAAACTGGATGTCACTGTTCAATACGATTAAACCGCAGCAGTCAAGCAGACGGCGGAGACGTTTGGCGGGAGATGCACGGGTCAATAGTGCCGGTTATGGTCAATTTGGCAGGTTTGAAGATGCTTCAAACGAGGAAATCCCTCAGCAACTTACAATCAATGTTCTTGGCACCTACACGGTACCAGAGCAGTGTTGCCGGTTTTTCAAGAGAAACACTCTAGACACATATTCTTCATTTCTTCTATAACCTTCGCAGGAAACCCAAACGTTACGACAGGCCGTGCGGCTTGGGCTATTTATTGTCAATGATCGCCCACCGTTCATGATCTCTCCAGGCGCCATCTATAAACAGATATTTAGGAGAAAATCCTTCCTTTTGAAAGCCGATCCTGCGAACCAATTCAATTGAAGCCGTATTACCTGGTTGAATATTGGCCTCCAAACGATGTAAGCCTAATTCCTGAAAGGCAAATTTCACTGCTAATTGCAAACCTTCTCTCATCAATCCTTGGCCCGCCATTTTTGAAGAGCCATAGAATCCAAGAAATCCGCTTTGTAGCGCCCCTGCTACTATTTCGTTTATATTTATAATTCCGACTACTTTCCGCGACAATTCCTCTCTTACTACAAGCCCGACAACTGCCGCAGTAAGACAACGCGAAAACCAGTTTTTAAATCCAGTTTGATCTGTAAAAGGTGAGACCCAAGGGTGGTGATAGTGCTTATTTTGTAGATTGAATTCAATCAATTCTTGGGAATCTGCATAGGTAACGCGTTGAATGTAGACCTTGTCCATTATTCCTCCAACAAGAAGCCATTAATAATAAACCAACGGTGGTGGCAGATGTCGAGTCTCACAATAAGTGAAAATGGTGTGCTTGATATTAAAGGCTTTTTTTCATTAACTATAAAACTACCCTCCTTTCAAAATTTCATGACTAGTGCATATTAATCAGAGCAAGCCAGTTTAACGAAAGTCACTGAACGAAGATCTCGATTTTCTATGTACATTTATTCAACTTTCTAATCGTTTCGTAAATTAGAGGCAGGGCAACTTTTCGGTTAAAACTTTAAAATTTATAAAAACGCTCAAAGCCCTTGTGCTCTGTGGGTTCGGCTCCGGTCTTAAACGAAATCCCAACCTCAGCAGACTAGCAACGCTAGTATGCAATTTCACCCGTTATCACACGCACGCAAGAACCGGAAATGGTCACGTCGGAGATGATACCTTGGTTCTTTATCACCTCGATGCCGATTAAACTGCGTCGACCCATTTCCACGCCCTGCTCAATGGTGAGCGAGCGAACGATGTCTGCTTCTGGTACCAGTGATACGAGGTAGGCGCCAAGTGCCGCCGACGCACTGCCCGTTGCCGGATCTTCAGAGACGTTATCGAGCGGCGCGAACATGCGTGCTCGGATATCCCAAGGGGAGTTGGAGGAGCGTACGTACACAAAGAGCGAGAAGTCGTGGTTGCCCTCCAGCGTTGGACCTGCTGCGTCTTTGAAGCATGCCAAATTCGGTCGGGCAAGCGCGAGCGTTGGCAGATCTGCCAGTTCAGCCACGACAAAGCTTAACCCCACAGAGACAACCAGTGGACTATGAGTAGTCGTGCGCACCGCCTCTGTTGGGATTGAAACACAACGAGCGACTGTCTCCGGATTGATTGTTCGGCCGATCGTGAAAGGCTGGGGTGCACGAATCGATGCGGACAAGATATGGTTGCCGTCACGCTTCAGATCCACGCGAACAAGGCCAGCCTGTTCTTCGAAGCGTAACGTGTTTCCTGTCGGTTTTCCGAAAACCTCAGACTGTTGGCCGAGCACAAAGGCTGTTCCCACGTTCGGGTGTCCGGCAAAAGGAACCTCTGTGGTAGGGGTGAAGATGCGCACCCGCGCCGTATTCTCGAGATTTTCTGGGGGCAGCACGAAGGTAACTTCGGAATAGCCAAATTCCGCGGCAATTTTCTGCATTTGGACATCACTCAAACCGCGTGCATCGGTTATTACGGCCAGCGGATTACCCTCGAAGCGTGTGCAAGTGAAGACGTCGACCGTTGTAAAACTAACTTTGTTCATTGAAACTCCAACAAATAATCTGATTTTAGCGTCTGTCGGCAAGACAACTGCCCAGTACAATTAGTGAAAATAGTCTACGCGACTTAAAAGGATTTTTTCATTAACTGAAGAACTACATCTCCTCCAAATTGCACAATGAGTGCAAATGCCGGCTCTGTTAAAATCACGCTGTTTATTGATAGACGGTGATATTTATTTCCGTGAATTATCGGCGCATTAATACCTATATGTCGAGCTTTGTAGTTCAATTTCACTGTGATGGCGTTCAATTGCCAGTTCAATAAGACGTGTAATCAAATCGCTGTAACTTAATCCAGTGGCTTCCCAGAGTTTAGGATACATACTGATGTTGGTAAACCCAGGTAACGTATTAAGTTCGTTTACGATTAATTTTTCATCCCTGGTTAAAAAGAAATCGACCCTTGCCATACCCGAGCATTCCAGCACTTCAAACGCTTTCAGGGCTGTACTACGTATATGATTGCTAGCGGCCTCGCTAAGCTGAGCGGGGACGACAATTTTTGCACCTTCTGAATCTATGTACTTGGTGTTGTAAGAATAAAAGCTGTCGCTGGTTACGATTTCACCGCACAGGCTGGCCTCAGGTCTCTCATTACCAAGCACGGCGCATTCAATTTCTCTGCCATCAATAGCCTGTTCTATCAAAACCTTATTGTCAAAAGCGAAGGCAGTAGATAGCGCCACCTCAAACTCTTCCTGTGTCTTAACCTTACTCACTCCCACTGACGAGCCCAGGTTGGCCGGTTTGATAAATAATGGTAAACCAAGCTGTTCACATACAGACTCGAAGCGTAGCGTTTTTCTGTTATGTCTTGTCAGACTTATAAAGGAAGCAACGTCAAGTCCAGCAGCGCGAAGCAGACGTTTGGATACGTCTTTATCCATGCATATGGCAGAACTGAGCACACTGGAACCGACAAACGGAAGGTTAGCTATGCGCATTAAACCCTGTAGCGCGCCATCTTCGCCTAGCGTGCCGTGAACGACGGGAAAAATAACGTCCAGTTGCGAAAATTTTTGGGCACTGTCCGATTCGATCAATTGATTTAGCTGCTGTCCAGGGAAAAGTGCTACACGTCTGCCAGACCTATTCAGAGCGATAAGCGCCGGGTTTTCTGCGTTTAATAGAAAATTGGACGCTTCATTAAGATGCCAGCCGCCGTTTTTATCAATTCCAATGAGTGTAACGTCAAACTTCGTTTTATCGATAGCTTCAAGTATATTTTTTGCCGATTGAAGTGAAACCTCGTGCTCAGCTGATTTTCCTCCAAAAATAATTCCGACATGTTTTTTTTTCATACTGAATCGTCCTTTTACCTATCTGTTTCCACACTAAATACACGGTCCGAACTGCTGCACTAATTATAAAATTCTATTCTCAATACATATGAACTCCGACATTATTTCTGGCCGCAGGACAAAATTAAAGCCAAGCCTGTTTATGCTTGCCTTTAATAGGACGATTAAATGCAAATTTTGGATACTTGCATTATTTACGAAACGCCAGTACGCAGCATTGTCATCAGGCAAAGCGTTGCTTCAGTTCTGTCATCAGCCACTGTCCAGCGGGTCCGAGCGCATCACTGCGCTTGTGGGCGGCATAGATAGCAAGTCCTTCTTCTGGAGTCGGGTCTTCAAGTAAGTCCAGTAATGCAAGATTTCCGGCGGCAATTTCACTTGCTACCAGATGTTCGGGCATGCGGCACCAGCCAAACCCGGCCATCAGAAAATCCATACGACGGCCAATGTCTATAAAGCGCCAGCGCCTGGCACTTGAAATACCATAGTCCGTTCCCTGTGGCTCTACAGGGTCAGAAAGTACAAGCTGAACATAGGCCTCAAAATCACTTTGCGTGACTGGGCGCTTAAGCGATGCCAAAGGGTGCCCGGCTGCCACGACGGGCACCATTTTTATACGAAGTAAAGGATATGCCACGACATCCTCGGGTACTGCGGGAAGCAGCAGACATATTGCTGTCGCCGCCGTTCCATTGCGTAATCGTCGTAGTGAACCACCCAGCCCTTCTGTTGAAAAACTTACCGGCAGGTCAGGAAATTCTCTACGCAGCAGACGCAAACTTTCAATCAATGGTGCCGTTGGAACTAAAGGGTCAATAGCAATAGTCAGCTCGGGCTCAAGTCCGGAACGGGCTCCTTTGGCCACCGCCTCAAACCGCCCTGCGCTAGCCAAAACCAACCTGGCATGCTCAACGAGCACACGGCCTGCCTCTGTAAGACGTGGGCGGTGACTACTTCGATCAAACAGCAAAACACCCTGGGTTCCCTCTAATGATGCAATGGCCTGACTAATAGATGATTGCGCTCGCGATAGCGCTTTACTGGCCGCAGAGAAACTCCCTGTCTCGACAATTGCCACCAGTACGCGTAGCTGATCAAGTGTAAGGTTTCCGATCAAAATGCCTCCCTTCATGGTAGATCTATCGGTAAATATGATTAAAACTATCATATTTTTATCACTTCCGGTGATAGACCCTGCGAGATATAGTGTCGTAACACACATCAAGGAAGAACAGGCATGGCCACACTTTTAGTTGTAGAAACGAGTCCCAGAGGAGAAGGCTCCATCTCGCGTAACATGACTCAGTCATTTTTGAAGCGCTGGAAAACCGCTAATCCGTCTGGTGAAGTCATTGAGAGAGATCTGGTAAAAACCGATTTACAGTTCATCACGGAACATTGGCTTGAGGCATATTTCACTCCTGCTGACCTGCACACGTCAGAGATGAAAGAACGGCTACAGCTCTCGGATAAACTTATTGATGAATTGCAGGCAGCCGATCATCTTGTGATCGCGACACCGGTTTATAACTACAACGTTCCGGCCTCACTGAAGGCATGGATCGATGCAATTGTTCGCAAAGGCAAGACGCTTGGAGTTGATGGTCGCGGCCTTGTCGCAGATAAAAAGGCAACCGTACTTATTGCCTCAGGCGGCATTTATACTGATGGGTCGTTTCTTCAGGATCGCGACATTGCTACGCTCTATCTTCGTTTAATTCTTAAGGTTATTGGCATTACTGATGTTACTTTCATCGCTGGCGGCGGTGCCAAAGCCGTGGACCTGGGTGAACTTACGATGGAATCATTCGTGGAAAAATTAAATCACGAACTTGTTCTTGCTGCGGCAAAGTAGCGTTTTTGACTGCCTCAGCGATGAGCCCGTCGACTCACAAAAGAGAGCTCATTACGCATGCCATACGCGACCTGGCCATTATGTCGCTTACCTGATATCCCATGACACGGCCCGGAAAAACGGTCGCGAAACGCTTACTTTTTCCGAGTCGAAACAGCAGCACAGATCCTTTGCCGCCGAGTCCGCCATGCCTAGCGTTTTCGTTCTGTTTTTCCGCCAGCCTGGGGCCTGTTTTTTGCCTGCAGATAATCAATGAATACCCGCAATTTGCGAGGCATATGCTGGCGCGAAGGGTAGTACAGATAAAAGCCGGGAAAAGAAGGCCAGTATGATTCAAGCAGGGGCACCAGGGTGCCCCGATTAAAATCGTCACTCACTTCCTGCTCGAAGGCATAGCCGATGCCCATGCCTTCGCGTACCATATCGATAAGCGACGTGTTATCGTTGCCGATCAAATTGCCCGAGACCCGTATCTCGAAATTACGGCTTTTGTTCTGCAATTCCCAATGATATATATGACCGGTTGTGCGCCTTATATTGACACACTGATGCTGCACCAGCTCTTCCGGCTTATGCGGTATACCAGATTTAGCCAGATACGTGGGCGAGGCAAACACGGCCATGCGCTGGGTGCCACCCACCGGAACCGCAATCATGTCCTGCACCAACGACTCCCCCAAACGGATGCCGGCGTCACATTCTTCCGCAATCACATCAACCAGCCTGTTCTCACAGATAAATTCAAGTGTGATCGCCGGGTAGGCGTCGAAGAATCCAGCCATATGCGGCTTTAAAAGTAGATCACAAGCAACATGCGACAGATTGATTCGAAGCAGACCCGCCGGTTGATCTTTACGTTCGTCCAGCCCATCTATTGCACTGCCCAGTTGCTGTAAAGCGGGCATGACCTGATCCAGAAACTGCTGACCCAACTCCGTTACACCGACATGTCTTGTCGTGCGATGCAAAAGCCGCACCCCCAGGCGCTTTTCCAGCGTGCGGACATTCTGGGACAGCGCAGATGGAGAAACGTCCAGCTGTGCGGCTGCCTGGGTAAAGCTGGCACACTGCGCAACACGTGCAAATGCTGCGATCGCAGGCAACAGTTCAGCGGGTAAATTGGTCATGCCTTCCATCCAATTAGTAAGTAGTGCTTCACAAGGTATCTCATTTTTACCTATTTTTCACGGGTAATCCACCCATTATGCTATCGCTATCCCGTCATGGCGGACACCCGATCTGAGCGCAATGTTGGCGAACAAGGCCCCGTTGCGATGTTTCATCGGCCCTGCGAGGGGCAAGATCACTTCAGATAGATCGGGGCAATCACATTTATCATTTACTTCATGGAGCAGACATGCAATTGAATCACTACACAACCTTGGGACGTTCGGGTTTGCGCATCAGCCCCGTTGCGCTGGGCACTATGACGTTTGGAACAGACTGGGGCTGGGGTGCAGATACCGGTGAAGCGCAACGTATATTTGATGCCTTTCTGGAGCGCGGTGGCAATTTTGTAGACACCGCCAATTATTACACCAATGGCACCTCAGAAACACTACTGGGTCAATACCTGAAAGATCGGCGTGAACGCGTTGTACTTGCCACCAAGTACACATTGAACATGCAAAACGGCAATCCGAATATGGGCGGAAACCATCGGTTGAACATGATACGCTCTGTCGAAGCCAGCCTGAAGCGATTGAACACCGATTATATTGATTTACTCTACCTTCACGCCTGGGACGGGCTGACGCCAGGCGACGAAATTATGCGGGCCTTTGACGATCTGATACGCGCCGGCAAGGTTGTCTATGCAGGTATCTCCGACACGCCCGCCTGGCAAGTGTCGCGTATGCAAACCATGGCCGAACTACGCGGCTGGTCGCCGTTCATTGCAATGCAGATCGAATACAGCCTGATTCAGCGTACCGTAGAAAGCGATTTGCTTCCCATGGCAGAGGCGCTTGGCATCGGTGTAACGGGCTGGTCGCCGCTGGGTTTTGGCGTACTCACCGGAAAATACAATCGTCAACATCTGGGTAGCGAGACTGTCACACACACAGCAAACGCCTCACGCCAGCAAGTGGCCGCTGACATGGGTTCACTCTCGGATAGAAACCTGGATATTGCCGATCATGTGGTGACCATTGCGAAGGAACTGGGTGTATCTGCCGCACAGGTATCATTAGCGTGGATCCTCCAACAACGGGGCCCGAACATCACACCGATTATCGGGGCTCGCACCTTCAGCCAGTTTGAAGACAATCTGCAGGCCCTGGAACTGATTCTGCCTGACGAACATATACACCGCCTGAACGCCATCTCCCGTGTCGAGGCCGGGTTTCCGCATGAGTTTTTGCAGCGGCCTATGGTGCAGGATAATATTTTTGGCGACAACGTGATACGCAAATCTCTTTAAATTCAATGGTCCTTTTGTAAATAACCTTTCTTTTGCCGCAGCAAGACATCTATCACCACCAAGACAATTGCTGCGGCAATACTTCTGGTTACTGGGAATCGACTACTTTGACAGCATAGGTTCTGCATGATTTCGCACCTAACCTGCTCATTGACGTCCGTGGTGCCACTATGGCTAAGACCTAAGCGCATATGATAAGACTTGCGCGCTTCGGGCGTCATATTCTGGCCGTCGTGCAACCGGGCCGATCCGATAAGAATGTCTTCTAGATAGCCCATACGTGTCCCATCCGCTAGTGGACACGCATGCTTTTACTTACTCTGCGCTCTGAAAGGTTGAGTTGACCAACAGGCATACACTACAGTCAGGCTTGAAGTCGCAACGCAGGTAAATGATTTCAAAGCGAATTTCTATACCGAGCTAAGAATAGACGAGTTGTGCCTTGCATGCTCTTGCAAACAGGCGACCAGAGCATCGAAGACGATCTTGCACCGCCGGCTGCCGCGCAGGTCGCCGTGCATTGTGACCCACGTATCCAGTGCAAAGTTAAATGCGTCGGGCAATATCCGGGCAAGGTTCATGTCGCGCCGGGCCAGCGCCACCTGGCACACGCCCACGCCAGCACCTGCACGAATTAACGCAAACTGCGCGACATCGCTGTCGGTGCGCAAAGCGAACGTCTCACGATCCCAGAATGGGAATTTGGCCTTGGCAGCGCGCAGGAAGGGGGTGTCGTGGTCGAAACCGATCAGAGAATGATTCTTGAGTTGGGCGAGCCCGGCCGGCGTGCCATGTCGTGCCAGATAGTCTGTATGGGCAAAGAGCCCGAGCTCGATCTGGCCGATCCGGCGCGCAACCAGCGCCTGCTGTCTTGGCGGCGCCATCCGGACGGCAATGTCCGCCTCGCGCTGCAACAGATCCTGTACGCGATTGGTCGGCACGAGTTCAATCTTCAGCAATGGATGTTCATGACGAAGGTTGGCCAACGCCTTGGGCAATACCTCTACACCGATGATCTCGCTAGCCGAGATGCGTACGGTACCACGGACGCTCTGGCCCTGGCTGGAGGCTTCTCGCTCCAATGCTGCTGCCGTGTCTTGCATAGCCTGGGCGTACCCCTGCAAAGCAATGGCCGCTTCAGTAGCACGCATTCCGGTTTGCGTCCTGGTAAATAGCTTCTGCCCGAAAGCGGCTTCCAGCGCCGAAACATGGCGGCCGATAGTGGGCTGAGTCATCCCGAGCACTCTTGCAGCGCCCGACAGAGAGCCTTCCGTCAATACGGCCAGTAAGGTGCGATAGTGTTCCCATCCGATCATTTCTGCCATACAAAATTGTATAGCAAGTGGATCACAATAGGCAATTCCCAAATGCCTGGATTTCCACGACCATGGTACCTATCTTCACGAAACCAGGAATATTCCCATGGCACACACTTGCACTCCAAACAAGCGCGTACTTATACTGGGCGCCAGTGGCGGCATCGGCGGTGAGGTCGCCCGCCAGTTATGCAACGCAGACTGGCAGGTGCTGGCACTAAGGCGCGCCCTGGATTCGCAGATCGAACAGCGTGAAGGAATCACCTGGGTGCGTGGCGACGCAATGAACCGGCAAGATGTGCTTAATGCCGCGCGCGGATGTCAGGTCATCGTTCATGCAGTCAACCCGCCTGGCTATCGTCACTGGGGCGAACGCGTATTGCCTATGGTAGACAATACCATCGAGGCAGCCATCGCCGAATGCGCGACGATCGTATTGCCGGGCACGATCTACAATTTCGGTACCGACGCTTTTCCGCTAATTGCCGAGGATGCGCCTCAGAATCCGCATACGCGTAAAGGTCGCATCCGTGTCCAGATGGAGCAGCGCCTGCGAGATGCGACCGCGCTCGGCGCCCGGGTCATCATAGTACGGACGGGCGATTTCTTTGGACCCCGAGCTGGAAATAATTGGTTTTCGCAAGGATTGATCACGCCTGGGCGACCACTAAAGAAGGTGTTCAAGCCTGAGAAAGCAGGTACGGGTCACCAGTGGGCGTTCCTGCCGGACGTGGCGCGCACGATGGTAGCCTTGCTCAATCGACGCGAAACACTGGAGCCATTCGCCCGCTTCCACATGAAAGGCCATTGGGATGAAGATGGGACACAGATGACCAATGCAATCTGCCGTGTCGCCCGGCGGTACGGGCTGGACCCCAAGATTTCTGCCTTCCCCTGGTGGCAGATATTTCTGCTTGCCCCCCTGATTCCAACACTACGCGAACTGCGGGAAATGCGCTACCTTTGGAACCTGCCGGTGTGTCTGAACGCAGACCATCTGGAACGCACACTGGGCGATGAGCCGCATACCCCATGGGATGTCGCCGTAGAGGCGACACTTATAGGAATGGGCTGCATTGCGCATTCCCCGATTACCAGCGTTATGGCACAAAACCGTTGATGGTATACCGGATGTGGCGTTAAATTGAGACCGAATGAAAGAAGCATAACTTTTGTATGCCTGACGCCAAAACCATGCGGGCACCGTCGCACGAAACAAGTAGCGTGGAGTCGTCAGTCTTTCCTGTGCCTGGCACCCTCTTTCATCGTCTCCTGCCTTACTGTAATAGCATTCGATGGAACTTGATCGCCGATTTTCTGAATCACTAAAGTAGACAAACCACTGAGTGTCACAAACGCTGCGACAGATACAGGAACTCGGAACCACGCGGGCATTCTATCCAGAAAATAATAAATCACTACGGCGATCAACACGAATAGAAAAACATTCCGATCATTGCTCTGCTCCCCACATTCATGCATGGACGATCTCTGGCGCGCAAGGTCACGCGTGCTGTCTTTACACCAGTCTGGTTCGACTGTCTTATTGCGGCTCTGCATAAGCAAATCAGGCGTAGAAATCACCGCATTTACTCATAAACAAATACGATAAATATTGTTTGAGATAGGAACTGCCGATGTTGTAATGATTCCGAGTTCAATGCACGTCGGGGGTGCATCACGAACGTCATTTAATTTTCTCATCGGGGTTTTTATGATGCACAAAATCAAGGCAACGCTTGCTTCGGTCTTCCTGTTATTTGCCGCCGCTACGTCCGTACAGGCTGGCACACTCCGGATTGGTGTGGTGCCTGGCGCCTACGCAGACTCGGTTAATATCGCAGCGCAAGAGGCCAAAAAAGAAGGCATTGACGTCAAGGTGATTGAATTTACCGACTGGACCACACCCAACGTTGCCCTCAATTCCGGCGACCTGGATGTCAATTACTTCCAGCACGAACCGTTTCTGAAAAATGCCAATGAAAAACAGGGATTTGAGCTGGTTGCCGTCGATACCGGCATTCTGTCAAATATCGGCCTGTATTCCCTGAAGCACAAAACCATCGCCGATATTCCTGAAAACGGCAAAGTTGCTATCGCCAACGATCCCGTCAACCAAGGGCGCGGCTTGCTGTTGTTGCAAAAGTCAGGCCTGATCAAGTTAAAAGCCGATGTCGGCTTTCTTGGGACACTCGATGACATCACGGAGAATCCCAAGAAGCTGCAGTTCGTGGAGGTGGAAGGACCTCAGCTGGCGCGCATTACCGGCGATGTCGATCTGGCGCTGGGCTACCCGCATTTTATCGTTGCCGCCAAAGCGTTCGACCCTTCCAGTGGACTGGTTTACTCAGGGATAGAAGATGCCCAGTTTGCCATTCGCTTCGTCACGCGTAAAGATCATGCGAACAATCCCGACCTGAAAAAGTTCATTGAAATCTATCATTCCTCGGCTGCAGTAAGCAAAGACATTCACCGCGCGTTTTCCAATGATGACAGGCTTTACGCGCTTGCCTGGAAGAAATAAACCAACGGCCAACGCAATGACCTACACGACAGCATTGGTAAACAACAGTTTCCGCCTCGATAGCCATAACAGTCCCGTGCCGCAGGTGCAGCCGGTACAGGATGAAGTCGATGCCGAAAACGATGCCGCCGCGACCGCTCAGGCAACAGGCGGCACGGTGACCTTTGATAAGGTGTGCAAGACGTATCATGCTTCTGGCGGTGCTGTGCATGCCTTGCAGGATATTTCGCTGCATATTCCTGCGGCCAGTATTTTTGGCATTATTGGTCGCTCTGGCGCCGGCAAATCAAGTCTGCTGCGCACGATCAACCGGCTTGAGGCTCCCAGCAGCGGCAATGTGAAAGTCGATGGCATTGATATCGCTTCGCTTAATGAGGCTGAGCTGGTACGCTTGCGCAGACGTATCGGGATGATATTTCAGCACTTCAATCTGCTGGCAGCCAAATCCGTCTGGGACAATATTGCCTTGCCACTGCTGGTGGCTGGTGTGCCCAGGCCGGAAATCAAGCGCCGTGTCACGCAACTACTTGAGCTGGTGGGCCTTTACGACAAACGCAATACGTTTCCGCACCGTCTTTCGGGTGGGCAAAAACAGCGCGTCGGCATTGCCCGGGCACTGGTGCATCATCCGGAAATCCTGCTCTGTGATGAAGCGACCTCTGCGCTGGATCCCGAGACCACGCGAGGCATCCTGCAGCTTCTTAAAGATATCAATAAGCGCATGGGCATAACCATTGTGCTTATTACACATGAAATGAGCGTGATCCGGGAAGTATGTGATCAGGTTCTGGTTCTGGAAAATGGCAAGATTGCTGAATCGGGTCCCGTCTGGAGTCTGTTCGGCGCGCCGTCTCACGAAGCAACCAAAGCGTTGCTGGCACCGTTGCAACATCAGCTTCCCGAAGATATCAGGATACGCTTGCAGTCCACGCCCCCAGTTGCAGGAGGCTACGAGCAGATTCTGCAGCTGTCCTATAACGGGCACGGCGGACTGGAACCAGACCTGTCATTGATAGGACGGGTCCTCAATACCCAGGTTCGCCTGTTGCATGGTGGCGTAGACCGTATCCAGGGCCACGCACAGGGCCGCCTGCTCATCGCCATTGCCGGCCAGGCCGTCGTCGCTGCAGCGGCTACCAGCGGCATCGACCAATCCGCCATTGCCCATCATGTGGAGACCATCGGTTATGTCCCTCTCGATTGATCGCTACTGGCAAGCGTTTGTCGATACCCTGATCATGGTCGGCGTATCGGGCACCATCGCTTTTCTTGTCGGCATTCCACTGGCGGTTCTGCTGATCATTACCGCGCCCGGTGGGTTTCTGCAGTCGCCACGCATTAACCAGATTCTGGGAAGCGTGATCAATGGCTTTCGCGCTACGCCGTTTATCGTCCTGATGGTAGCGCTTATTCCCTTTACGCGTCTTGTTGCTGGCACCTCCATTGGCGTATGGGCTGCCATCGTGCCATTGGCCATCAGCGCCACCCCTTTCTTTGCACGCATCGCCGAAGTCAGCCTGCGCGAGGTGGATCCTGGCCTGATCGAAGCGGCTCAGGCCATGGGTTGCAGAAAATGGGATATCGTGCGCCATATCCTGCTGCCTGAAGCGCTGCCCGGGATTATCGGCGGGGTCACCATTACCCTGGTAACCCTGATCAGCGCCTCGGCCATGGCCGGCGCAGTGGGGGCTGGCGGCCTGGGTGACCTGGCAATACGCTATGGTTACCAACGCTTTGATACGCCGGTGATGCTGATCGTGATTGCAATTCTTATCGTACTGGTCACGGTTGTACAACGCTGCGGTGATCTCTACATTCGCTGGCTCAAAAACCGTTAAGGACAGGCTATGGACGACCATCATACGGATTTGGCAACAGGACGTCACCGGCCCCTTTCTGCGACCCCGCCGGATCGGATCCGCAATGATCAACAGGCGATTCAGGCAGCGCTGGTACTGGCGCAGGACTACGCCGCCAGTGCCGCACAACGGGATCGTGAACGCATCCTGCCGTGGCAGGAAATAGAGGCTTTTACGGCCAGCGGCCTGGGCGGCATTACCGTGCCGGCGCGCTTTGGCGGCGCCGATGTATCCTATCTTACACTTGCCAAAGTCTTTGCCATTATCAGTGAGGCGGATCCGTCGCTGGGGCAAATTCCGCAGAACCATTTTGCCGTTCTGCAACTGCTCCGGGAAACCGGCACGCCGCAACAACAGGCCCGCTGGTTCGCCGATGTACTGAACGGGCACCGGATCGGCAACGCCGGGCCCGAGCGCAAGGCCAGGGCAGGACTCATTACCCAGCCAACCACCCATATCGTGCGCACCGCCGAAGGGCTGCGCCTGAACGGTACTCGTTTTTATTCCACCGGCGCCCTCTTCGCTCACTGGATACCGCTGCGCGCCTTGCACGAATCGGGCAGCGCCGTTCAGGTTTGGGTTCGACGCGATGCGCCCGGCGTCACCGTTGTGGATGACTGGGATGCCTTTGGTCAGCGCACCACCGCCAGCGGTAGCGTGATCCTTGAGGATGTCCCGATTGACGAAGCAGACATTGTGGATATGACCGCTGTGCCAACGCTACCCAATTTGGCCGGACCTGTATCACAACTGATCCATGCCGCCATTGATGCCGGGATTGCGCGCAGTGCCTTGCATGACGGATTGGCGTTCGTGCGCGACCATAGCCGCCCCTGGGTCGACGCCGGCGTCAGCCAGGCCAGTGAAGATCCTTACATTATTCAGGAAGCGGGCAAGCTACAGATTGAAGTGGATGCAGCCCACGCAGTGCTGGAGGAAAGCGCGGCCACACTGGATGGCATCGCACAACAGCCCGTGACAGACGAGTCCAGCGCGCAGGCATCCATCGCCGTGGCGCTGGCCAAAATACTGACAGGCGAAGCAGCCATCAATGCCAGCGAACAATTGCTGGCGCTGGCCGGCTCGGCGTCGACCCGCGAAAAACATAATCTGGACCGTCATTGGCGCAACGCGCGGGTTCATACACTGCACGACCCCGTACGCTGGAAATACCATTTTCTGGGGGATTTTTTGCTTAACGGTACCTTGCCGCGCCGTCACCAGTGGAACTAGCACCAGGCCACGCAGGGCAGGAAACTTATGACAAACGCAAATTTTAAAGACGTATCGGATACCGAAGTCACAGATTTTGAGCCAGAGGCTGAAGGCACGTTTCCCGGACGTTTTTCCCACAGGGCAGACCGTATCGACAGTGATGCCCATGCCATCGCCACGGCCGAAGCACTGGCGCTATCCTTTGCCAAAAATGCAGTCCAAAGGGATCTCAACCGTATCCTGCCGTGGGAGGAAGTCAATCAGTTCAGTCAGAGCGGATTGTGGGCTGCGAGCGTACCCAGGGAGTATGGTGGCGCCGGCATTACTGCTGCGACGCTCGCGCGTATATTTGCGATTATCTCGGCCGCAGATGGTTCTCTCGGACATATTCCACAAAATCATTTCTATGCCCTGGAAGTGCTGCGCATTGCCGGCACACAATCACAAAAGCAATATTTCTACCGTCGCGTTCTGGATGGCGAGCGCTTTGGCAATGCCCTGGCAGAAATCGGACACCGGGATTTCAAGCGCCGCACGCACCTGGAAAGAACCGATACGGGCATTTATGTGACGGGTCGCAAGTTTTATTGCACCGGTGCCTTGTTTGCCCATTGGATACCCACGCTGGTCTCGGCGCAGGAGACATCGGGCGACACCATGTACCTGGTATTTATTCCGGCTAACGCGACAGGCGTAACGATTACCGATGACTGGGACGGCTTTGGCCAACGCGTGACAGGCAGCGGTTCAGTCACCTTTGATCGCGTGCAGGTGCAAGCGGAGTGGATTGTGCCCTTCCAGGTGCATTTTGAGCAGCCCTCGACCATCGGGCCTTACGCCCAGCTGTTACACGCGGCCATTGATCTGGGCATAGGCCATGGCGCGTTCGACGCCATGTTGCCGTACATCCGCGATCATGCCCGCCCCTGGATCGATTCGGGCGTATCACGCGCTGCCGACGATCCGCTAACACTAAGGGAGATCGGCAATGTACACGTACGGCTACGGGCCGCGCAGGCCTTGTTAAACCGCGCTGCGCACGCGGTAGATCGCGCCAGAGGGGCCACCGACGAGGCTTCGGTCGCCGCTGCCTCGGTTGCGGTTGCCCAGGCAAAGGCCCTTAGCACGACGGCGGGACTGCTTGCCGCAAATACCCTCTTTGAGCTGGCCGGCACCTCGGCAACGCTGGGCGGACACGCTCTGGACCGTTACTGGCGCAACGTGCGCACCCACACCTTGCATGATCCGGTCCGATGGAAATATCACGCCATCGGGAACTATGTGCTCAATGGCAAGCTGCCACCCCGCCATGGAGCGATATGACGCTGCATACCCGTCCTTCGTCCAACAGGATAGATAAGCCATGACCCGCAAGAAAATACTGTTGAATGCATTCAATATGAATAGCATCGGCCATATTCACCATGGCATGTGGACCCATCCCCGGGACCAGTCGGACCAGTACAACACAATCGAATACTGGACACATATCGCGAAAGTCCTGGAGCGAGGCCTCTTTGACGGCCTGTTTATTGCCGATATCATCGGCTACTACGATGTATTCGAAGGCAATGTTGACCTGACCCTGAAAGAAGCCATCCAGTTGCCGGTCAACGACCCCTGGACGCTGGTGTCGGCCATGGCTGCCGTCACTGAACACCTGGGTTTTGGCATTACTGCAAATATCCATACCGAGACACCGTATAGCTTTGCCCGCAAGGTCAGCAGCCTGGATCACCTGACGCGCGGTCGTCTTGGCTGGAACGTTGTGACCGGTTACCTGGACAGCGGCGCGCGGGCGATGGGTCGGGATGGCCTGGATGAGCACGATAAACGCTATGACCGGGCCGATGATTTTCTGCAGCTTTGCTATAAATTATGGGAAGGCAGCTGGGAGGATGGGGCCATTATCAAGGACCGCAATGGCCGCATCTATACCGACCCGGACAAAGTCCATGCCATTGCCCATAATGGTCCCTACTATCGCGCCCATGGCTATCACAGTTCGGAGCCGTCGCCACAGCGCACCCCGGTGCTGTACCAGGCCGGTAGTTCCGGGCGCGGCAGGCAGTTTGCCAGTCGCCATGCTGAGTGTGTATTCATTGCAGCATCCGATCCTGCAACGGCCAAGGCGGCATCGGCCAGGTTACGCCAGGATTTCGTGAACGCGGGCAGGCAGGCTGAAGATGTCAAGATCTTTGTCGGCATTGCCGTTGTCGCCGGACAAACACATGGACAGGCCTGGGAAAAATATGAAGAGTACCTGCGCTACGCCAGTGCGCAAGCCGGTGTGGCGCATTTTTCCTCAAGCACGGGTATTGATTTTTCCCGCTTTGGACTGGACGAGCCGATAAGCTACGGCCAATCCAATGCCATGCAGTCTGCCTCCCTGACCGCCAGCCAGCAAGGCTGGACGCGGCGCGATCTGCTCAACCAGCACAAGCTTGGCAGTCGCTACCCCACGCTTGTCGGAGATGCCCGCGAGGTGGCCGATCAACTGGAGCGCTGGGTCGACGAGGGTGATATTGACGGATTCAATCTGTCACGTATCGTTGTGCCCGAAACCTACGAAGATTTTGTCGATCTTGTTGTGCCCGAGTTGCAGGCCAGAGGACGCTACAAAACTGCCTATGAACCCGGCACCTTGCGTCACAAGCTATTTGAACGGGGCGCGACCTTGTCCGGCTCACACTTCGCATCGCAATGGCGCCACCCGCATCAGGCAAGCGCTGATCATTCGGCGCCAAGCATTGCCGCTGCCATAGAAGAAGAAAATTGATATCACAACCAAGGACCCGAATTGAAAGTCATTGATATGCGATGCCGTCCGGCTTTTTTACATGATTTTTTTGGCGCCACGCCTGGCTCTGCCGCACACGACACAGCCCGATGGCTCAATCGTCGGGTGGGGACCATTGGCAACGATGCCCATTTCGAACGATCCCTAACGCAAGACGGCTTTCTGGATGAAGTGCGCGATGCGGGCCTAACGCATGCGGTCGTCGTGGGTCGGCACACGCCATCGCAGCATCTGCCCAACGAAACAATACACGATATCGTGCACAATCATCCTGAGCTTATCGGCATTGCCGCCGTGGATCCATCTATACAGGGGGAACAGGCAGCCATTGAGGCGGCAACCTACGCCATACGGGAGTTGGGATTGGTAGGTCTGGATCTGGAGCCAGGATTCTGCGAACCGGCCCGACATCCTGATGACCCCATCTACTGGCCGATCTATGAACTGGCCAGCCAGTTAAAGGTGCCGGTATTTCTGATGAGTGGACCGACCACGCCCGACCCGCGATTCAACGATCCGGCCGCAGTAGCCAAAGTCGCCCAGGCCTTTCCGCAGTTGCCTATTGTTATTTACCATGGTTACTGGCCTAATGTACATCAGGCAATCGGACTTGCCTTTCGCTATGAGAATATCAAACTGGTGCCGGATATGTATCTCTTTCAGGCCGGCAGCGACGTCTATATTCAGGCAGCCAACAGTTTTATGTCCGGCCAGTTGTTGTTCGGATCGTCATACCCCTTTCGCCCCATCGGACAAAGTATCGACGATATCGCCAGACTGGGCCTGAAAGAATCTGCTATTGAAGACGTCCTGTACAACAACGCAGCAGCGCTCTTTCAGCTTGGACCTGTCACTGATCGCGAATAAATTGATATTCTGAAACCAACCAGGCCGCAGACGAAAGGGAGGCCGGACGGGGGACCGCCCGACCGACTGAGGGTACCTTGCAATTAGCGTAAGGCGCTCCAATGGGTCAGTATCAGGCTGTATCTGCCGCTACAAAATGAGCGATCTGGTCATCGTATGCTTTAAGGAACGCAGGTCGCGCCGTGGCGCGAGCGACGTAATCGCTGCAAGCAGGGTAATTTGCAAGTCCATCGAACAAGTGCACCGGCCGAAGCACGTCCGCCATCAATAGGTCGGCTACTGTGAATCGTCCAGCTACGAGCCACTCGCGGCGTTTTAATACTGCTTCCATCCGATCGAGCCTCGCCTTCAAGAAGTCTTCCACAAACTTGGCCTCTGGCGCTTCTCCAGGAAAGCCCATGAAACGGAATAGCGCCCAAGGTTGGCTGGGCAGGTCGACAGAGTTTAGCGCGGCAATGACCCACTGCACTACCTCGGCTCGACCGTGCGGGTCTGTTGGTATAAGTGCCGAGCTTTTCTCGCCGAGATGCAACAGGATCGCGCCGCTCTCGAAAATGGTGAGATCGCCATCGGTCAGCCAAGGAACCTGGCCGAAGGGCTGCGCCGCATAGTGTTCTGGGCCTCGATCTCGAAACGGTGTGCTTTCGACCCGATAGACCAGAGCAGCTTCTTCCAAAGCCCAGCGTACCCGTAAATCTCGCACAAAGCCGCGCGGCATCTTGGGAACCCAGTCGTATGTGGTGAGGATCAGTTCGCTCATGGAAGACTCCCAGGTTGACAGAAAGATTTACGGATGGCCCATAGCAGTATAGGCCAACAGCAGCAGGAGAAGCAATCTACACGTTTGCGCGAACTCCCGCCCAGAAGGCCCGGTGTGACATGTCAGGTTGGGTCTTTACCGTCGCTGATTTACGCGAATGACAGTACGAGTCAACACAACTAGTTAGTTTGCATATGTTAGAAGTAGCGGTACCAAGCCAATGGTACGACGCGTTCTACACTGAAACCGCTGCTGTTGTGGTTTTGCACTTCACCGGGTCTGCGTAAGGAATTCGGTCAGCGCACGCTCAAATTGGTCAGGCTGATCGAGCATAATAAAATGAAAGCTACCATCAATGCGTTGGAATACAGCCTTAGAAGCTGAGTGGTAAGCGTCCTTGTACATGCTGTCCACAGCAGCAGGCGGTATACCATAGGCAGCATCATGCGCATAGATAACCTTTACGGGAACGCGGATGTGCTTAAGCTCCGATCTAAGATCCGTTGTCATTAACTCGTAGGTTGCATTCGCAACCGTCTTGCGGTCAGACTGCATACCTGATCTGACAATCGCAGGCCGTTCCGCCTCAGTTTTGACGAGGTTGGCGATCGCCCCGGTTTGCGCAGCAAGTGTTTGATCTGATGGAGCCGCTATCATTGCATTTCTGATCATTTCAGCACGAGGCTTCACTATCTCGGGAGTAGCTCTGGGGTCAAACAGCAAGCTATAAAAGGGCAGCGCATCGACAACAGTGAGTGAACCGACCAGCTCTGGATGGCGAGCGCCAAGCATGAGTGCAATTTCACCGCCCAAAGAGTGTCCGATGATCGCCGGTGCCAGAATATGCTCATCGCGGATATAATTTGCAATGGCCTGCGCTACCGGTTTGGCCACACCGAGTTCCGTATTGGCCGCAGGAGCGGATTCGGCAAAACCGGAAATCTGAACTAAGTGCAGTTTGTAATTTTTTCGCAGCTTAACAGCCTGCTTGCTCCAGACTTCTCGCGACGAAGCGAGTCCTGGAATTAAAATAAGATCAGGACCTTCGCCTTCGGTTCTGATGGAAATCCACTCGTTCCAGGGCGCCGGGTTTGTGCCCGAGGACGTATTGGCAAACGAAGCAAATGCAAAGGACAGCGTGAAGCCGATGAGCGTTGGGAGGTGACAAATACGCATAAGGGTGTATTTTGAAGCGCTAATGAGTGCAGGCCGATCAATTATAAGTGAACTACGCCAAAGCGATCGCCCCTCTTCATCAATGGCAGCGCAACACCAATGGCGCCCCGGGGCAGCGAATATTTTTGCACTTCATTCAGCATCCGGCATTTCAAGACGAAGTCGTTAATAATAATTATTAACGACAGTGTTTATTTAGTTAGAGCATCTTAAAAACATGAAAACATTTGCACCACTCATTGATGCTGATTAGCATTGCCAAAACTCTACCTCTTGCCCACAAAACGGTAAATCGGTTAACTCGATCGGTGCAGGGGTAAGTGGCTAGGCAGCAATCTGCTCCTGTCGGTCCGTCATTTCCCGTGAACTACAGTCACCGCATTTAAACGTGCTCAAAATAAGATCCACAAAACTGCGCACTTTGGGATCCATATACCGGCTCGACGCGAATACGGCATGAACAGGAGCGGGGGCATCTGCCCAATCAGAAAGGACCCTCGACAACGTGCCATCGGTCAGATACGGCTCAGCCATGAAACGAGGCAATTGCGCGATCCCAAGTCCTGCCAGAGCCAGGTTTCTCGCAGAGATCGTACTATTGACCGCAGAGCGTGGGGACGCCGTGATCCTCTCTGTGTTTGGTCCATTGACAAGGGACCAGTTCGAGCGACCACGTGTCCTTGTCATGATCAGATCATGATGCTTCAGGTCGCTGACTGTGGATACCGCCGGTGCGCGATTCAAATAATCAGGAGCTGCATACAACCCGAAAACCATCTCGCCTAGCTTGCGCGCAGAAAGCCCTGAATCATCGAGCGTACCGACACGAATCGCGACATCGAACCCTTCATGAATGATGTCGACCTCGCGGCTCGTGTATTCGGCCTCCACCGTCACCTTCGGTGACTGCCGCAGAAACGCCGCGATCCATTCGTCCACGACCAAGGTCCCGAACTCAGCGCCCGCCGTGATTCTGATCAGTCCTTTTGGCTCTCTGGACTGTTGCGCTACCGAAGCCTGGGCTGCCTCGGCAGCAGTCAGGATGCACATAGCGCGTTCGAAGTAGTCGCGCCCGACCTCGGTGACGCTGAGATGACGTGTCGATCGGGTAAGCAGCTGAGCGCCGAGTTTTTCTTCCATACGTCGAACGATGCGGCTGACGCGCGCCTTATCCGTGCCGAGCCGCTCCGCGGCTGCCGTGAAGGAGCCATCGGTCACAACTGCCGCAAATAATCTCATTTCTGGTAGATCTATTAATGTGTTCGTAGACATAGTAGGTGCCTTTTAACTTTAGGGACAGACCGAGGCGAACCTGGCCCTCTGAAGCGGTTTGATGTAATTCGCAGCAATTGTTGCTTTTGCAGTCAACAGTCTATCGTATTTTTAACTATTTATCTATTTTATGGTTAAGACTATATTGTAATTAATTGACATTTGACCTCGCCAGACCGAAACGAATTCTGTACTCAGCGCTGTATGACACACGGTATTGCAGTTGTAATCCAGCGTCCTCGCTTTGATTTTTCCTTTTATTTTCAACAGAAGCATCTTCAATGTATTCCTCCATTAAGTCTTACCGCAAGCAACCACTATTGGCCGCGTGGATTGTCGGTGCCATCACCGTCATGCTGTTGACTGGTTGCAGTGACCAGGCCCAAACGGCGTCCATGCCTCCTCCATCAGTCAGCGTCGCGCAAGTAGCACTGCAAGACGTCAGACTGTGGGACGATTACAACGGCCGTATTAATGCGGTCGAAACCGTTAAACTGCGCCCGCGCGTCTCCGGCTACATTGAGCGCGTCGCCTTTACCGAAGGCAGGCAGGTGCACAAGGGCGATGTGCTGTTCGTCATCGATGCGAGCAGCTACCGCACTGTCCTGGCACAGGCCGAAGCGCAACTGGCGCGCGCCCGCGCGCATGCCAGTCAAAGCGCCAGCGAAGCCAAACGGGCGAAGGTGCTGGTCGCCCAGCGGGCCGTGTCCACCGAGATGTACGAACAACGACGCACTGCCGCCGCAGTCGCACAAACGGATGCGCAGGCGGCCGAGGCAGCCGTGAATGCTGCGCTTCTGAACGTTGAGTGGACACAAGTGCGCGCACCGATTTCGGGTCTTGCAGGTCGGGCCGAAGTCACAGCCGGCAATCTGGTCAACGCCGACGATGCCGGCAGTGTACTGACCACGCTGGTCTCGCAGGAAAAGGTATACGTATATTTCAACGCCGATGAAAGTGCGTTCCTGCAGTATGCGGAAATGGCTCGCAATGGTCGGCGTGGTAGCGAGCTGGACGGCAAGTTGCCCGTACAGGTCGGTTTATCCGGCGAAGATGGATTCCCGCATCGCGGTACCGTCGACTTTCTTGACAACCAGATCGACAGCAATACCGGCACCATTCGTATGCGTGCCGTACTGGACAACAAAGACGGGGTTTTCACTCCCGGCCTGTTTGCACGCGTGCGCCTGCTCGGTAGCGGACAGTTCGATGCGCTGCTGATCAACGACAAGGCGGTGTTGACCGATCAGGATCGCAAGTACGTGTGGATTGTTGACGAGCAGGGTAAGGCGCAGCGCCACGACGTCAAGCTTGGCCGCAAGGCCAACGGCCTGCGCATTGTCCAAAGCGGCCTCGCCCCTGGCGACAAAGTAATCGTCGACGGCGTGGATAAAGTGTACATGCCGGGCCTTGCGGTTGATGCGAAAACTGTGCCGATGCAGCCGATCGCAGCCAGCGTCGCGAAGAACTAAGGAAACCGGCGCTATGGATTTTTCAAAATTTTTCATTGACCGCCCGATCTTCGCTGCGGTCCTGTCTATCGTGATTTTCGCCGCCGGCCTGATTGCAATCCCGATCCTGCCGACAAACGAATACCCTGACGTCGTGCCACCGTCTGTGGTGGTGCGCACCGTGTATCCGGGCGCCAATCCCAAGGTCATTGCCGAAACCGTGTCCGCGCCCCTGGAAGAAGCGATCAACGGCGTCGAAGGCATGATGTACTTCAAGTCGGTCGCCGGCTCCGATGGCGTGCTGCAGATGACCGTGACGTTTCGCCCTGGCACTGACGCCGACGATGCCACCGTGCGTGTGCAGAACCGCGTTGCCCAGGCACAGGCGCGTCTGCCCGAAGACGTGCGTCGCCAGGGCGTGACCGTGCAAAAGCAGTCACCGACGTTCATGATGGTTGTCAATCTGGTCTCGCCGGACGCCCGCTACGATTCTCAGTATCTGCGCAATTACGCGCGCTTGCATGTCAAGGACGCGCTGGCACGGATTCCAGGTGTCGGCGACGTCGGGGTGTTTGGCGGCGGCGACTATGCCATGCGAGCCTGGCTCGATCCTGGAAAGATCGCCGCCCGCAACCTGACCGCAAGCGACGTCGTCACGGCAATGCGCGAGCAGAACGTGCAGGTGTCAGCTGGCCAGATTGGCGCTGAACCGATGCCTAATAGTCAATTTCTGAGCCTGATTAATGCGAAGGGACGATTGAGCACCATCGAGGAATTCGGCGATATTGTGCTCAAGAGCGGTCGCGACGGCGAGATTGTGCGCCTTCGCGACGTAGCCCGTCTGGAGCTTGGCGCAAACGACTACAGCTTGCGCTCACAACTGGACGGCAAGAACACCGTGGCGCTGGGAATATTCCAGACGCCCGGCGCCAATGTACTGGACATCCGAAACCAGGTGATCGGCACGATGGATGAGATCCAGAAGGGCTTCCCACCCGGCGTCAGCTATGCGTCGGTGTACGACACCACCATTTTTGTGCGCGACTCGATCAAGGCGGTCGTCAGTACTCTTCTGGAGGCGGTGCTGCTGGTCGTGCTGGTGGTTATCCTGTTCCTGCAGACCTGGCGCGCGTCGATCATTCCGTTGGTCGCGGTACCGGTGTCGGTCGTTGGCACCTTCGCGGGGCTGTACCTGTTGGGCTTCACGATCAACACACTGAGCCTGTTCGGACTGGTGCTCGCGATCGGCATCGTGGTCGACGACGCCATCGTCGTGGTCGAGAACGTCGAGCGCAACATTGAGAAAGGGCTGACCCCGATGGCCGCCGCGCATCAGGCGATGACGGAGGTATCCGGTCCGATCGTCGCCATTGCACTGGTGCTGTGCGCCGTATTCGTGCCCATGGCGTTCCTCTCTGGGGTGACCGGCGAGTTCTACAAGCAGTTCGCCACCACCATCGCCATTTCTACATTGATCTCGGCGGTCAACTCCCTGACCCTGTCTCCCGCCCTGGCTGCGCGATTGCTTAAGCCACACGATGCGCCAAAAGATGCCCCATCGCGCGTGATCGATCGCTTGTTCGGCTGGCTATTCCGTCCGTTCAACCGGTTCTTTCAGAAAAGTGCAGCGAATTATCAGGGCGCCGTGTCTCGCGTGCTGGGCAGGCGTGGCGCGGTATTCGTCGTGTATGCGTTGCTGTTGCTCGGTACCGGTGTGATGTTCAAGGCGGTGCCAGGCGGCTTCGTGCCCGACCAGGACAAGGGCTATCTTGTCACCGGGGTCATCTTGCCGCCAGGCGCATCGCTCGAACGCACCGATGCGTTGCTCAAAAAGGTGGTTGACATCGCCATGCAGACCGAGGGCGTAACGCATACGGTGACATTTCCGGGCTTCAACCCATTGCAGAACACGAATTCACCGAATACAGGTGTGACCTTCCCTGTCCTGAAGCCGTTTTCTGAACGCAAACGCAGTGCCGCCCAAATTAATGCTGAGATCAACCAGAAGATTTCTGCATTGAAGGAAGGCATCACGTTCTCAATCTTGCCGCCGCCGATCCTGGGACTTGGCAATGGCGCAGGCTATTCCCTGTACGTTGAAGATCGCGCAGGGATGGGATACGGCGCACTGCAAAATGTTATGGGGGCGCTGCAAGGCGCGATTTCGCAGACGCCTGGCATGACCTATCCGGCCAGCAGCTATCGGGCCAACGTGCCGCAGTTTGACGCAGAAGTGGACCGGATCAAGGCCAAGGCGCAAGGTGTGCCATTGACCAGTGTATTCGACACATTACAGACCTATCTGGGGTCGGCCTACGTCAATGACTTTAACCAGTTCGGCCGCACCTGGCAGGTAATCGCACAGGCTGACGCCGAGTTCCGCGACGATGTTGAAGACATCGCCAACCTGCGCACCCGCAATGACCGCGGCGAGATGGTGCCGATCGGCAGCGTCGTGAGGATCAAACAGACCTTCGGCCCCGATCCGGTGATGCGCTTCAATGGCTATCCGGCCGCCGACCTGGCCGGCGGCGCTGATCCGCACGTGCTGTCTTCGAATGAAGCGATGGGCAAAATCGCCGAATTGGCGCAGAGGGTGCTACCGCCTGGCATGCAATTCGAATGGACGGATCTTAGCTACCAACAGGCGACGCAAGGCAAGGCGGCATTAGTGGTGTTCCCGCTCGCCGTGCTGCTGGTGTTCCTGGTGCTGGCCGCGTTATACGAGAGTTGGACGCTCCCGCTGGCCGTGATCCTGATCGTGCCAATGTGTCTGTTGTCGGCGCTGTTCGGCGTGTGGCTGACCGGTGGCGACAACAATGTATTCGTACAGGTCGGCCTGGTGGTGCTAATGGGCCTGGCATGCAAGAACGCGATCCTGATCGTTGAGTTTGCCCGCGAACTGGAAATGCAGGGCCGCAGCATCATCGAGGCGGCGCTGGAAGCCTGCCACCTGCGTCTGCGCCCGATCGTCATGACCTCCATCGCCTTTATCGCCGGCACCGTTCCGCTGCTGTTCTCCCATGGTGCCGGCGCAGAAGTTCGTTCCGCTACTGGCGTCACGGTGTTTGCCGGCATGTTGGGTGTCACTCTGTTCGGCCTGTTTCTAACACCCGTGTTCTATGTCGCCTTGCGTAAACTGTCCGGGCGCAAACTAGTCCAACATGGCGAATCAACCTTCGCCAACGATCGTCAACTTGCCAGAAAGGACAACCCGATATGAAAGTCTATATAGATGCTGCGCCGGAGGGTTGGCTTTGAGCGCTTGCGCATGGAACAGGCTGTAGGCGGCACTGCGAACGCCATCGTGGTCATTGGCGGCGCCAGGGGGCAGGCTCAAGACGATTCAACTGGCACGCACCTTAACCGATCTGACTGTCATTGCTACGGCCTCGCAGCCGGAAACACAGGAATGGGTCAACAGGATGGGCGTTCATCATATCGTTGATGAGCGCCCATCCTGTTGGCTCCGCAAACACAAGCCCCTGGCCAAATCGAAAACAGTTCGGCTGTAGATTATGGGTGGCTAGCAATGCTGTCCGTGGGGCACGTTGAAAAAAATTATGCGACTTCCGGTAACCTGGAGATCAGTTTGTCCAAAGTCACCGGATAATCACGTATCCGCACCCCGGTAGCGTTTTGCACCGCATTGGCTATTGCTGCAGCCACACCGCATAATCCGAGTTCACCAACACCTTTGGCCTTCATGGGAGATGACACGGGATCATCTTCCTCCAGGAATATGACTTCCTGATGCGGTATGTCGGCATGGACCGGCACCTCATATCCCGCAAGATCGTGATTGACAAAGATGCCTACACGCTTGTCAACCGCCATTTCTTCCATCAAGGCGGCCCCAACCCCCATCGTCATGCCGCCGATCACCTGGCTACGCGCCGACTTCGGGTTTAAGATCCGGCCCGCAGCACAAACTGCCAGCATGCGACGGATGCGAATTTCCCCTGTGGCCTCATCCACACCAACTTCCACAAAGTGCGCTGCGAACGTCGATTGTTGGTACTGCTTGTCCAAATTGCCGAATTCTATCGTGTCTTCGGCCACGATCTCCGAGTCAACCGCTGCCTTTTCTAAAACAAAGCGGCGCTCACCATCTTGCACCTGGCCGCCAGCGAACTGAGCAGTGGCAGGGTCCAGGCCGAGCCGCTCGGCCACAGTCTGTCGAAGCTTGAGACAGGCGGCATAAACACCGGAGGCGGCACTGTTGGCTCCCCACTGACCGCCCGAGCCAGCCGATATCGGGAAACTCGAATCACCAAGATGCACCGTCACACGTTCCAGCGGCACGCCCATCATTTCGGCAGCGGTCTGCGCAAGGATTGTGTAGCTGCCGGTGCCGATGTCGGTCATGTCGGTTTCGACCGTCAAGTTTCCCAAGTTGTTCAAGCGCACGCGCGCAGCTGAATTCATGACTAGATTGTTTCGCAGGCCGGCAGCCACGCCCATGCCCACCAACCAACGGCCATCCCGCACCTGTCCCGGCGTGGAATTTCGCTTGTCCCACCCAAAGTGCTCAGCGCCCAACCGCAGGCATTCGTTCAGCTGTCGCTTCGAGAAAGGACGCTCGGGCTTTTCTGGATCGACTTGAGTGTCATTGATGATGCGGAACTCGACGGGATCCATCCCTACCGCCTGTGCTGCCTCATCCATAGCCACTTCCAGTGCCATCAAACCGGGCGCTTCACCAGGTGCGCGCATAGCATTAGCTTCGGGTAAGTCGACTACAGCGAGGCGCGTGGCTGTCAATCGATTCGCACCAGCATAGAGCAAGCGCGTCTGCATGGCGCTGGCTTCAGGCACGCCATCGGGCAAGTTGCCAGACCACGTCTCATGGGCGATGGCGCTGATGCGACCGTCCGCAGCAGTGCCAATACGAATGCGCTGTATCGTTGCTGCTCTATGCACTGTATTGTTGGCGATGAATGGGCGGGTCAGTGCAACTTTCACCGGGCGTCCGGCAGCGCGTGCGCCCAGTGCCGCCATCAAAGCATCGGCGCGAAGGAACAGCTTGCTGCCAAACCCTCCTCCCACGTACGGCACGATTAGGCGAACATTTTCTTTAGAGATTCCCAGTGTCTTTGCAACATCGTCCGCCGTCCAAGCGACCATCTGGTTCGAAGTCCATAATGTCAATTTGCCGTCATTCCAGGCCGCAGTAGAAGCATGCGGCTCCATCATGGCGTGGGTTTGGTCCGGCGTCGTGTAAGTGGCGTCCAGCTTCACCTCGGCATTCGCGAATGCGCCTGCAAAATCACCCACGGACGTATCTGCGGGATCGATTCCAAAAATAGGGGGCGGAATCACTGCATCATCGCACGCGGCGGCCATGTCGAATGCGCCTTCGCTACGCTCGTAGTCCACCTGAATTAACATAGCCGCTGCACGGGCCTGCTCGAAGGTTTCGGCCACGACCACCGCCAGAGCCTGGTGATAGTGCTGGATCTCGGGACCTGCCAACAGTTTGGCAGTGTTATATGTCCCCTTCCCAAGTTTGCCGGCATTTAAGTAGGTAACAATAGTCAGCACACCAGGGGCACGCTGTGCGTCATCCAGATTGAAAGACAGGATCCGGCCCTTCGCTATTGCCGAGCCAACCAGGAAGCCGTAAGCGGCATCGGGTACAGCATCATGGCGCTCATAGGCGTAGCGGGCCGTGCCGGTTGTCTTGACCGGGCCGTCGATACGGTCGTGGGGCTGTCCCACGACCTTCATCTGGTCAATTGGATTGGTTGTCGCAGGGGTCTCGAATTTCATGGATCAGTTCCTTCCTTCAGCCATAACCGCAGCGATCGTTCGCTGCGCCAAGACCACTTTAAATGCATTTTCTTGTGTCGGTGTAGCGCCAGTAAACAATGTGTCGCTCACTGCCCTGGCTCCCAGAGCCATTTGTTGGTCCGCCCGTTCGTCACGCCACGGCTTGTGTGCCACGCCCCCCATAGCCACGCATCCCGTGCCATCGGGCTGTACGACAGCCGCCACCGAAACCAACGCAAATGCATAAGAGGCGCGGTCACGGACTTTGCGGTATATTTGCGTGCCACCTACCGGCTTTGGCAGCGTAACAGCGGTGATCAATTCACCCTGCTCCAGGAACGTTTCCAAGTGCGGTGTGCTACCGGGTGCACGATAAAAATCGGCAATGGGAATAACCCTTGCAGATCCATCTGGCTTGATTGTCTCAACCGACGCGTCCAGCACCCGCAATGCTACCGCCATGTCACTGGGGTGAGTCGCGATACAGGCCTCGCTACCTCCAATCACCGCGTGATGTCGGCTAAAGCCACCTATGGCCGAACAACCACTGCCTGGTTCACGCTTATTACAGGGCTGGTTCGTATCATAGAAATAAGGGCAACGTGTGCGCTGTAACAGGTTACCAGCGGTGGTGGCCATGTTGCGAAGTTGGCCCGAAGCACCAGCGAGCAGCGCGCGCGATAACACTCCATAATCACGCCTTACATCAACATGTGTGGCCAAATCAGTGTTGCGCACCAGTGCACCAAGGCGCAAACCGCCTTCTGGTGTGGATTCGACCTTGTCAAGTCCCAGGTGATTAACATCGATAAGATGTGCGGGTTTCTCAATCTGCAACTTCATCAGATCTAGGAGATTAGTGCCGCCGGCGATGAACATGGCACCTGGTGTGCGAGCTGCTGCGGCCGCAGCCTGAGCAGGTGTGTTAGCACGCTCATACGTAAATGTTTTCATGTCTGGCTCCCGGCCACTTCCGCCATAGCATCAATGATGTTCGGATAAGCGCCACAGCGGCAAATATTACCGCTCATGCGTTCGCGAATCTCTTCCGCGGATAGTAAAGGCTTCGCCGTTAGGTCGCGGCTCACGTGACTCGGAATACCATCCCGAATTTCAGCAAGAACACTGACTGCAGAACATATCTGCCCTGATGTGCAATACCCGCACTGGTAACCATCATGCTTTATGAAGGCAGCCTGCATCGGGTGTAACGAGCCGGGCGTGCCCAGGCCTTCGATAGTAGTGATCTCTGCGCCCTCTTGTAAGATCGCTAAGGTCAGACAGGAATTTATCCGACGTCCATTCACTATAACCGTACAGGCGCCGCATTGCCCGTGATCACATCCTTTCTTTGTACCGGTTAGGTGCAGGTGATCGCGCAGTGCATCGAGCAATGTGGTACGCAGGTCAAGATCGAGCTCCTTAATCTGGCCATTGACCTTGAGGGTCATCCTTGATGTAACTACCGCGTTGGCCTGTTCGGCGCTAGCTTGTATGCCTTGGTTAGTCGTCTTCGCCGTGGAAGCGTTGGTCTCATTGAGCAAATCATGCCGCGATAGCTTGACTCCGTTCGTATATTCCATCGTGTATTTCCTTTAGACGCTGAACCCCTGTGCGAAGGTGCAAAAAACCAGCTGAGTTTATAGAAAATTATACGTTCTCAAATTTGAAATCTTATTGCCCATTCTGCGCCTATTTTTGCCTGTTTCAACGAACATTTTACGAATTCGAGAATAAAGCAGACTAACTCTTGGTATTCCTGCTTTTCATATGTATTTAAAAACAGTCACTTCAACTACTCCCATTCAATCCATAATAGCAATACGATTACGCAGGCCAAGATAAATAATGGTCAGACAAGGACTAACGGTTAATAGCATCCAGAAGAATCCAACGGTAACCGTATAGCAATCGATGGTCGATAAACTTTCCCCTGTCGTAGATTCGAAATTTTGAAGAACAAAATAATAGGCAAACATCATAGAAATGCTTACCTATTATTTTCATTGATTGTTTCAGGGTATTTTTTGGGGAGACTGCATTCGCAGGCCCCGATCCTGAATCTCCCTCAGCAGCTGATCCTGCCCTAGTTTTTCATTTTTTCCATGCCCATGCTGTCTTTGGATACACCCTCTTTGGGCTTGCTATCGTTAGACATGCTTTCCTTGGACATTCCCTCGTGAGACATTGATGATTTGTCCATATTTTCACTAGCTGCACCATTGATAGGTTTGGCATCATTAAGTTTGCTATCGTCGGACATGCTTTCCTGAGTATTCTCCTTGCTCGTAATATCTGCGGCAAGGGTGACTCCCGTACCTAGAATCAAGCACATGGCAACTGCGGAATGGGTAATAATTTTCATAAAGTACTCCTGGACTTATAGAGTAAACCGTGAAGCAAATGCAGCACGGCGGGCCAACTAACAATATGTCTGCCGGCTGGTACCAAACCGTAACAAGGCTTGGTTACCCTTGGTATAGATTGCTCGGTTAAATAACCTCACATAGCGATATACGAAGAAAAGAGGGTAATGGATGCACGATCAGCAAAATAAATATGCGTGCTATAGCGGCGCTACTTATTGAATGGGCCAGGATGGCCTTGGGCGCACAGGTAAAAAGTGGAGGCAGGGTGCTTAAAGAGGATCTTGCCAACGTCGATCCGGTTTGCGGCCTTGACCCTTTAGTGAAAACCTGGCGATTTTCCCGCTGGCGGCGCCTCTTTCTTTTCCGGTTTTGCAGTAAAGGGCGTCCTTTGATTGTCATGATGCACCTACGGAGAGCAGACACCGACCATACGGCGATTTTTCCGCCGACCCGGCCAGAACAGTGGGTCTTGCAAATAAACGCTTAAAACGGCTCTAATTTAGCCTAAAATGAAATCACTCAAGATCTCTCCCTTTTGCATATGCTTTTTAATGCCTCTTGCACATAATTGACCATCAGCTCAGGCAAGTTGGACAGTGGCTACCACACTAAATCATCGTATTTCTCAGGTTTATTATTGATAATTTGCACTTGCCATCGATGACACATCAGGAAAAAAGCTGATGAGGTTGCCGTCGGCGATCAATTTTCCGCTGTTAGTAAAATCAATAACGCGATGTCAGTCTTTCAGGTGGCGCTACAGCCGCGACTCGGAGCCAAGGCTCTCGCGCAGATTTTATGAAACGCTCAAATCTCTGACCATTAGAATTATCGCATCCCAATTCGTTTCGAATTTTTTACTACTCCTGCATCCGATTCGCCCGTTCCTGCGTATATGTCAATGTGAGGTAATGTTACCCACACAATTCATACAAGGGAATTCTCATGAAATCACTTATTCGTTCGCTCATCCTGGCTGGCATGCTGGCCGGCGCAGGCGCGGCAAGCGCAGCGACAGTCAGCGTTGGCGGTGCACCCATGCTCGCACAGAAAAACATTGTGGAAAACGCGATGAATTCGAAGGATCACACCACGCTGGTCGCTGCCGTAAAAGCCGCCGGCCTGGTAGATACGTTGCAGGGCAAAGGGCCGTTTACGGTCTTTGCACCAACGAACGCCGCTTTCAATGCCCTGCCTGCAGGGACAGTAGATACGTTACTCAAGCCTGAGAACAAGCAGAAGCTGACAGCGGTACTCACATATCATGTCGTTGCAGGCAAATACACCAAGCACGACCTGGAGAAAATCATCAAGAAAGATGGTGGCAAAGCGATGCTCAAAACGGTGCAGGGTGGAACGCTCTGGCTGATGATGAATGGCCCGCAGAATATCCAGATCAAGGACGAGGCCGGCGGCATGGCCAATATCAGTACTTATGATGTCATGCAGTCAAATGGCTTGATCGACGTCATCGACACCGTACTGATGCCCAAGTAACGCTCTCAATATAGCCAATGCTGCGGGCCCGGGATTGCAGGAATATTTCGACTGGAATAACAGTATGAACGATTCACTGCCTTACCCTGGAAAACCGGGGCGTGCCGTGCTCTTTCACCCGTGTATATCGGGTCCTGGTCCCATGCGCACCCTGGCTGCCTGCCCTGCCTTTGCAGCTTCGCACTATCGCCATACGAAACAGAAAAGGCATTGACGACAATTGAAATTTCGTGTGACTATGGGACTCGGACCGACAAACACATAAGCAAATACATGGCGCAAACCGGCGACCAACAACACCGCACTCTTCTTTTGGCAATAGCTCGAAAGGACAGGCACGCATTCGAAGCGCTGTACGTGCAGGTGTCGCCACGCCTGTATGGGGTGGCCCTGCGCATGCTCAAGCGCCCCGAACTAGCTGACGAATTGCTGCAGGACGTGTTTATTACGATATGGGATAAGGCCGGCAATTACAATAGTGATTACAGTGCACCCTTGACGTGGATGACCAATATTGTTCGTAATCGGGCCATTGACCGCTTGCGTCGCCTTGAGCCTGCCGATCCTTCGGTTGACGATGATATGGATCTGCTGCACGATACCGATCCCGGGCCGTTGGCGCTTTATGAACGGGGCCAGTCCTCGCAAAAGCTGGACGACTGCATGAAGCAATTGTCGGCGGAGCAGCGCCAGAGTATTTTTCTTGCCTATTATCATAGTCTCTCCCATGCGGCGATCGCCAAACAGATGGCGCAGCCCTTGGGGACCACCAAGAGCTGGATCAGGCGAGGCCTTGCTCAATTAAAGGGGTGTCTGGGATTATGAACGAATTCAAACCCGACGATTTGCTGGCAGCGGAATACGTGCTGGGCACCCTGCGTGGAGGAGCCCGACGCCGCTTTGAACACCATATTGCCAATGATCCCGCCCTGGCCCGCGAAGTGGCCGGCTGGCAGCAAGCCTTTGCACAACTAGACTTGAATGACGAACCGGTGCAGCCGCCCCCCCATGTCTGGCAAACCATCAGCGAAAGATTACCAAGAGACACCATCGCCCAGGGCAACCGCAAAGACGACGCCTCCAATCAGGATCTCTATACCAATACACAGGCATCATCAGTGAAGCCCGGATTCAACACTGCACGCAGAACCCGGATATGGCAATTGACAAGCGCAGCGTTGGCTGCCTGTCTTGTTATTGCCCTATTCTGGCCGGATGCGACAGATCACAGGGACGTTCCCGCCACCATCCGGCCCATTGCCGTACTGTCTCCAACAACACCGGATTCTGCCGCGCGTCTGATTGCAGGCTACGACGCACGCCAGCGAACATTGGTGTTCACCCCACTGAACATGACAACAACCGATGCCCAGCATAGTCTGCAGTTATGGCGCATTGGGGCAGACAAAAAGCCGGTCTCCCTGGGACTTCTGAACCCCGGCGAAAGCACTCGTATCGGCCTGGAGCAACTATCGACGCTTGAGGGCATCACGCTTGCGGTCAGTCTTGAACCAGCCGGCGGCTCGCCTACTGGCCAGCCAACTGGAGCAGTACTGTACGCGGGCGTAGTGACCCTGGCGCTCAATGCTCCGGACAAGTAAGGCCTTGTTATCCAGCACAGGGCCGTCTTCGCCTTTGCCATGACAGACTCAGAATTTCCATACTTAGCGCAGATATTTTTTAAGCAACATTCGAAAATATTACCTTGTAAACAAGCGTCGATAATCACCGAGCCTCTGTTACCAGGGAACCGTGCGGCCAAGATAATCAAGATACTCAAGTCCTGGTCGGTCCTGCTTTTTCAACAGCACATTGACCAAGCTGGGGATGGTCTCTTCCACAGTCAGCGGCGCATCCGCGCCACCGAGGTCGGTTTTTATCCAACCCGGCGCCATCACTACCATCGCCCGCGCACTGCCGGCTTGCCGCGCAGCAAAGCTACGCATAAACATATTTAGCGCCGCTTTCGTTCCCCGATATAACTCGCGCTGTCCCCCTGTGTTATTTGTAATACTTCCTTGTCCTGATGACATAACGCCAATAAGGCCGTTTGCCGCAACATACTTTTCCAGGGATTCGATGACCCTCATGGGAGATAGTGCATTTGTCAGCATAACGTGCATGAACTCTTCAGTGGAGACCTCTCCTATCGTTTGGGTCGGATCACGGTTAGTCGTGCCAGCATTCACAAATAGCATGTCAAGCAATGATCCCGACAATCTTTCGTGCAACGCACTTAGTTGTTCTGGCTTACAAATATCCAGTACTTCAACACGAATCCGGCCCGGGTGTTCCTGGGCCAGTTTATAAAACTGGTTGTTGCTACCCTCTGCACGAACCGTACCTGTGACACTCCATCCGTGGCGGATGAACTCTTCTGCCATGGCAAAGCCAAGGCCGCGTGACGCACCAACAATAAGAACTTTTTTTTCATGATTTGATACTGCCATGAGCCGCACCTCCCATATGCCGATTGTAGATGTCCAAAGAAACATCATATAAAACTTGTTCAATTGTAGCTATCCATGGTACAAGGCGGAAGACGCAACATATACATTGATAAAGTGCATGAAACGCCACAATATGAAGAACTTTAACGGGAGTACGCTGTGGCAGGACCTGATCTCAATTTACTGACCGCTCTCGATGTTCTTCTTTCTGAGGTGAGCGTCGCAAGAGCTGCACGCCGTCTCGGACTCAGCTCATCGGCGATGAGTCGCACGCTCAGTCGTCTACGTACTGCTACCGGTGATCCGCTACTGGTCAGGGCCGGGCGACAGATGGTGCTAACGCCCCACGCCGCCAACATTCGTGATCGTACCCGGCAGACTGTGTATGAGGCATGCTCCGTTCTCTCATCCACGGAAGCCGACCTGGATCTCAAAACGCTGGACACCACCTTCAAGCTGCGTGCCAACGAAGGTTTCGTCGAAACTTTTGGCCATACCCTGATAGCCGCCATCGCAAAAGAGGCGCCCGGTGTTTGCCTCAATTTCATGCAAAAACCGGAAAAAGATACCCGGTATCTAAGAGAGGGAACCATCGACCTGGAAGTCGGCCAGCTAAAAAATATGGGACCGGAAATACAGACGCGCGCCTTATTCAGAGATCGTTTTATCGGGGTTGTCAGAAAAGGGCATTTTCTCGAGCACGAGAAGGTAATCACACCTCAGATATATGCCTCCTGCAAGCATATAGTCACGTCCAGGCGGGGCGCTGCCGAGGGACCGGTGGATGATGCACTGGCCCGGGCGGGATTGGTTCGAAAGATTGCGGCGATCGTACCCGACTTCAATACATCGCTGGTGATCGCGCGACAGTCCGATCTGGTCGCACTGGTACCCGCGTTATTCTTTGCAGGCAAGCTACTCAGAGACGAAGAAAGTCCTGCACTTCACGCTTTCGCTTTACCTGTTACCACGCCGGAAGTCGTCGTATCACAAATGTGGCATCCACGTTTAAAAATGGACCCCGCACATCGCTGGCTCAGACAGACAATATTAGAATGCTGCCAGAGTAAGGTCGCTCAATTACGGCAACTAGCGCAAAGGCATATTCGGGTTGTGAAATCACGGAAGCCTACTATATAAAAATATTGGCAAGATACATGCTTGCCGAAATTGTTGGTTTAAATGCAGAGTCAGAACATTTGGTTGAGAGAGTCCACGCACCAATTGTGAAATATTCTCGCTTAATGTGGGACTCGACAAAGTTGATTCCGAATATTCTCACAATTAGTGAGAATATTTTTCCAAACCAAATCACACCCATAACCAGAGCTCTGCTAAATGGTTATAAAGCCGGGACCAAACAATACACCCTCAAATGTATTCGTGTTGCTAATTCTGCTTGCTGTCTGGCCTTGGATCGATCGTTGCGCTACAACCTGTGCGCTCTCAGAGATTATATTTTCGAGTCTCTCAAGGTATTGATATACTAGACATCAAATGATCTATTGACCTAATGCATTAATTATGGTCATTAATAGTTTATAAATTATAGAGTATCGATATCTTGACATGTCGGTTGCCACAACCACTTACACTACCCATCCATGGTCATCACGAATTTCAGTCATATTCTGCCGCTAGACAAAAAAGTGGCGTTACCTTTCTACAAACAGATCTATGGACGCTTTCGCGATGTTATTGATAGCGGCGTACTAAAACCTGGCGACCGCATACCTTCAGCAAGAGCACTAGCACAAGAGTCGAAACTTACATTTGAAGCCCAATTTTCTGAATTTCCATTTGAAACTGCAGAGAAAGCATATGCACAAATAGTAAAAGCGGTCACTCAATTATGGCAATTCTTTTCGCTTACTCGAACTGAAAAATATACTGGACGTAAGATTTCGAAAACAGCCCATGGAGTGGTTCTAACAATCGACTCGTGGATGCAAATGTCTCAGCCCTTGCATGCTCAGGTTTTTGCTCAAGCAAAGCAGGAGCTTGCGAGTAGGTTTGCAATTGCATAGGCTGATAGAAACAACAATGGCGGCGCTGCTCATTGAAACAGACTGCCGCCATCCTTAAAGTTAATTTAACCTAAAGTCCCGCTATATGGAAATTAGGACTTACTCAGGAGTTCATCCACATTGATATGATCCGGCACCCAGGATGGCTTTGACGGATCTACTGGCTTTCGGGGTTCGCTCGGTGAATCAACGACAGGAACCGTTCAGAACATGAACACAATTCGGGTCTATCAGCGCAGCTATGACGCTCGCGAGAATCAAGTCATCTCCTGAACGATAGCGTCGCCCGTGCGCGGAAGGGCCGCTTCGCTACCCTTGAACGCGCTCAAGCAGAGATCCACGAAGCTGCGCACTTTGGGATCCATGTATCGGCTCGACGGGAATACAGCGTGGACAGGCGCCGGAGCCTCTGCCCAGCCTGGAAGCACGCAAGTCAGCGTGCCAGCTGCCACATGGGGCTCAGCCAGGAAACGCGGCAAATGCGTGATCCCGAGTTCTGCAAGTGCAAGGTTTTTCGCTGCGATCGTGCTGTTGACGGCACAGCGCGGAGACACCGTAACTTTCTCGGCGTTCTCACCGTTTACCAGGGACCAATTGGAGCGCCCTCGCGTCGTCTTCATGATCAGGCTATGATACTTCAGGTCGCCGACTGTGGAAAGCGCCGGCCCGCGCTTCAGATAGCCAGGGGCCGCATACAGCCCGTAAGTTATCTCGCCGAGTTTGCGTGCCGAGAGCCCCGAGTCTTCGAGTTCACCGACGCGGATGGCGACATTGAACCCTTCATGAATAATATCGACCAGACGGTTCGTGTATTCCGCTTCCACCGTCACCTTCGGGGCCATTCGCAGAAAAGCCCCGATCCATTCGTCCACGACCATCGTTCCGAACTCAGAGCCCGCCGTGAGCTTAAGCAGTCCTTTGGGTTCCCTAGATTGTTGCGCCACCGCCGTCTCTGCGGCTTCGGCTGCGGTCAGGATGCACATGGCGCGCTCGAAGTAGTCGCGTCCGACCTCGGTCACGTTGAGGCGACGTGTCGAGCGGGTGAATAGCTGTGCGCCCAGCTTCTTTTCCATGCGACTGACGATGCGGCTGACGCGCGCCTTGTCGGTGCCCAGCCGATCCGCAGCCGCAGTGAAGGAGCCGTCGGTCACCGCCGCCACGAAAATTCGCATCTCTGGCAGATCAATTGATGTACTCATGGACAACAGTATGTGACTATTGCCTATATTTATCAACCTAAAGAGTACGTTCATAGTGTCATCCATGCAACACGTCGCATTAATGAATACGCGGCGGAACTGACTTACTTGCATCGCAGCGCGCATAGGCGTGCGTCCCATGAATCTTGTCGGCGGGTTTCCGCCGTTCTCCCATAGAAAGGAATATGAAAATGACACAAACCATCGGAATTATTGGCTCCGGCCTCGTAGGCAAAGCCGTTGCGCATCTGTCTGTCGCAGCAGGGTACAACGTCGTGATTAGCAATTCGCGAGGTCCCGACACACTCTCTGAACTGGTCAAGGACCTTGGCCCCCGCGCCCGTGCCGGAACCGTCGAAGACGCGATCGCAGCCAGCGATATCGTCACCATCTCGATTCCGATCGCTGCGTTCGAGCAATTACCGGGGGACAAGTTCGTTGGGAAGGTCGTCCTCGACCAGACGAACTACTATCCCGGCCTCGGCGACTTCCGCCGCGATGATCTGGACCAGGGTGAGCTGACCTCAAGCGAACTCATCGCGCGCCATCTCAAGGGCGCCACGGTCGTCAAGGGCCTTCACAACCTCAGTTGGATTCACATGCAGGCGAATGCTACCCCCAAGGGCGATGCGAACCGCACCACGCTGCCGGTGGCCGGCGACGATGCGAGTGCCAAGCAGGCCGTGACCACCTTCCTCGATGACATTGGCTACGACGTCATCGATGTCGGCTCGCTCGCCGACAGCTGGCGCGTCGAGCCCAGCACGGACATCTACTTCTGGCGCTACGCCCCTGAGGTGCCGCTTGACGCCACCGACGAGAACACCCGCCAAAAGTACCAGCAGCCAGGCAAGCCGCTATCGAGTGAAGAGGCGCGCAAGCTCGTCAGCGAGGCAGTGCGTCCGTCACCAATCGGCGGGACTTTCGATGGTATGCCGCAGATTCACGTTACTCTGTTCTTCGAGCAAGCCAGCGCCGATACGGTCAAGAAGTAAAACTTCTGCATTGGGCGCACAATGACGGCTCACAGGCTATGACCGATAGGGTGCGCCCGGCCCGGCAGACAAGTGGCACCAAACAACCAGTGCCTCTCGTCGCGCCAATGATTGCCACTCGTGTGATCTCATCCCAATCGATTAATTGATGTACCAATAGACAACTGTTAGTAGTTTCCTCTGCTATTTATCTATTAATAGATCATCTATAGAGTAATGCTTTCAATGAACTATAGGAAAGCTTGAAATCATGAAAATAGGAATCTTGAATGCTGGAAATATTGGCAGTCGCCTAGCGAGAGCCTGGGCAGCCGCGGGCCATGACCTCGTCATTGCCAAAGACGGCGAAGATCGCAAGATCGCACCGTTGTTGGCAGAACTGGGCGACAGGGCCCGGCTCGGCACGATCCGCGAGGCGGCCGAGTTCGGCGAGGCTGTTTTGTTTTCCGTCTACTGGCCAAGAGTCAACGCGATCGTGAGCGAAGTGGGCGACGCGCTCGATGGCAAAGCCGTCATCGAAACCATGAACCCGCTCGGTGTTACTAGCGACTTTGTGCACTTCCATGATCTGAAGTTCATGCGCGACAACTCAACCTCCGAGGACTTGCAACGGCGGCTACCGAAGGCACGGATCGTCAAGGCGTTCAATCTGATGGCAGCTCCGGCGCTCGAAGCAGCGGCTTGGTCAGCATCGCCATTGCGACCCAATATTTTCTACGTGACCGACTACCCCGCAGCCGGAGACGTCACGCGGGAGCTAATCACTGACGCCGGATTTAGGCCCATCAATGCTGGCCTCCTCAACGGTGCCCGACAGCTCGAACAGGTTGGCGTGCTTCTGCATCACATCGCAACCCACGAGTACGGCGGTGACACCGATCTCATCCGCTTGGCTCTCACGGTTGTCGAGGCAAGTCCCGGTCCTATCGTGCGCGAACGTATCGCTTGAGCCGTGCGAGCGTATCCGCAAATTCACTGAAATCGCAATTCGCATTTACTAAGGAAAATTCAATGGCACAGACACTTAATGGGAAAACCGCTCTCGTGACTGGAGCGTCACGCGGCATCGGCCAGGCGATCGCTAAACGGTTCGCGGCTGACGGTGCGACCGTTGCTATCACCTACAACGCGAGCAGCGCGGGCGCTGAAGAAACGGTGGCAGCCATCAAAAAGGCAGGAGGCATCGCCTTTGCGCTACACGCAGATCTCGCCGACGCCGGATCTATCCCGGAATTGTTCGACAAGCTTGATCACGAGCTTACAGAGCGAAAGGGTAATAAGACGCTCGACATTCTCGTCAACAACGCGGGCAATTCAGGTTGGGGCGGACTTACAGATGCAACACCGGACGCCTGGGACACTATGGTCGCCGTGCACGCCCGGGCGCCCTTCTTCATGGTCCAGTCGGCGCTTACCCGTCTCTCCGATGGTGGTCGCATCATCAACATTTCGTCAGGTCTTTCCACTCGTCCTCAGCCGATGGTGCCGATCTATTCCATGGCCAAGGCGGCTATTAACAATTTGACTCATGCGCTCGCGATGGAGCTTGGGCCGCGCGGGATCACGGTAAACGCCGTGGCACCGGGTTGGACGCGAACAGAGATGAATGCTGCTGTCCGAGAAGATGCCAGCATCGTGAAGGCCATTGAAGCCGATACGGCGTTCGGCCGCTTTGGTGAAACCACGGACATTGCTGCGGTTGTGGCTTTCCTGGCTTCGGACGAAGGCCGCTGGGTTACCGGGCAGGTGATCGAAGCGAGCGGCGGCTACAGGCTCTAATCGTCGTAAATCGCAAATACTTCTGGGGTTGAAAAGGAGAGCATCGCATACGTACCTGGATCGAAGACGTTGTTGTTGATAGCGATGCGCGGGGATTAGGTGCTGGTAAAGCTTTAGTTTCTGCGTCGATAACTCAAGCCATATTAGTTGGCGCGCGAAGCATAGACCTGACATCTGGCCCAGCACGCGCAGCTGCTCACCGCTTGTATGAAAAAGCAGGTTTCGTGGCTCGGGAAACTAACGTCTACCGGTACAATCTCGAATAACTTGCTTTGTTACAGTCAATATTCTCATGGTAAAGTCGTTTGCTCATTGACTGGCGTAGTCGCTGTTATAGATGAACACACCACAAGCAAAAGATGACGGCGATGGCGAGCCAAGACTTATTTTTCCAAAGCTCCCCGACTAGGACCCCTGCGCTGGATAGACACTAAAAAGCTGTAGGGGCCGGTTTGTTGATAGCAGCATTTATTGCTCGGTTTAACAGCTCCTCATCCCCTTTTTCTTCGATTTTTTTATTACCCTTGAATACTGTAAAGGCTAGTTGCGCTCCCGCCTTTGACCCTTTCAGAGAGATAATCATCATTCAGTAATAGTTCGGCGTGCGCGACATGGAAGGTCTCTAGTCCATCTTCAATCGTGATGACATAAGGCAAGCTCAGGACTCTCGGTAACAGTTCCTCACGCAGTTCTTCCTGCTCATTGGCTTCTAGACGCGTGACCCAATCGCCTCCGTTCAAAAGCAGAATGTTCGATTTGTGGGGATAGGAGTCACGTAGTGAGAAGTAGTTCAACAGCATGCTTTCATGGTGGCCCACTACGGCATGAAACCAGGATTGACGCAGTAATCGTAAACAACCTAGCGAATCTGGGCCGCGATCGATCAGGTCGCCAACGCTAAACAGTCTATCGTGCTGGGTATCAAATTGTTGACGCTCAAGCTGCTCTTCTAGAAGATCCAGACAACCGTGCAGATCTCCTACGACAAAATCCCGGCCGTTTTTATTGGCTGGTAATACCTGATGAAAGGTCGCCATAATAAGTATCCTATAAAATCCGTTTAGATATTTGTATTGTCATTTCGACCTGAGTAGCCGCATTATTGTCGTGTAAACGTAAGTCGATTTTCAGTAGAGCCCAGCATGTCAATCACTGCATGATGCATCTGCCGAGGCGCCACACCTTGTAAACGAGCACGCTCTTGCATCGAGAGTTCTAACGTGCCCGCAGGCAGTTGCCAACTGCGCTCAATATCGGCCAACCTCCCCCAGATAATCGTGTCGGAGTGCTCTGGTCCCGGAGACGGAAAATGAATCAATCTCAGACGTGACCGCACCGGCTCTCTTATCGGACCCGGCGAATTTGCAGTGGCAATATAGAGGCAGTGTGATACGTCGCATTCGGCCAGTAAATAGAGATCTTGATATCGCCTGGCGTTGCCGGGCTCAAGTAAATCAAGCAGCGGTTCCTGGGGATCGCCTCCGTTTAAGCTCGCGCGTCCGGCCTTATCTACTTCATCCAGAATGAAGAGCGGATTGGCAGCGCGGCTTTGCTGCATGAACTCCAGGATCCGGGAGGGCCTGCTACCAGCCCAGCCACGGGTAAAACCTTTTAACAGCTTAGCGTCGCCCATGCCTGCCATATTTATGACCGTATTAGGTGTACCCAATAACGCACTCAACCGATGGCAAAACCGGGTTTTTCCGGAACCTGGCAGACCAACCAGTCCAATTGGCGACATGCCCAGGATTAGTACTCCATGGCGATGGCGCGCGTACAATTCACCAATAATCTGACGAATAACCTCGTGTGCCCATGGAAACTCACTTCTGAGAGCGGACTCTATCCCTTGTATTTGTGATTCATCGGGCATCCGGGTCAGCCCAATTAAATCGCGAAGCTGCTCGAATTGTTTCAAGTAATCGTTTTCCGTCCGGTCGCTGGAGCACGGAATTTCCGCAGCAATAACCCGTTCCTGCAATGGAGAGCCGGAGTGTGCAGGTTTGGCTTGCTGACTGGCTTGTAGCCCGGATGGTAGTCCCTCCGCTTTCATGGCTAGCAATGACGCCTGCAACTGCTCTTGCCGATAGTTTCGATAGCCTTCAGGATCGGGAGAAAAAGGTGGACAGAGTCGAATAAGATCGCGCCAGAGTGGTTCGATCCAGATCAGTGCAGTTTTCCGGTTTTCTGTGGCCTGTGTAGAGAGATCCCAACGTCTTCCTGGTATGGACCATCGTTTCTGACGTTCATACGTGAGCATACCCGCTTAGATCGTCTGTAACTCCGTCACAATCGATGCCTGATGAACTTTTTCCATTCATAGATTCGAAATTTGAAGGACAACAATAGACAAAGATTTCACGATGTTTGACTATTGTTTTTCACTCATTATGAGACTCGACAAAAGCTTTAGTCTGCACAATCGGGGCTTAGAGCAGCACCCATTACCCAAAACTATTAAGAAAAAGAAACCCATAAAAGTCTCACTTTATGGGTTTCAAATTCTCAGGTTATGCCTTCGTCTACACAACACTTACACATCCAGATTCCCCGCCATCAATGCATTGCGCTCGATAAACGCGCGACGTGGTTCGACCTGGTCGCCCATGAGCGTGGTAAACATTTCATCGGCAGCAATCGCGTCTTCAATCTGAACCCGCAGCAGGCGGCGTACATTGGGATCCATGGTCGTTTCCCACAACTGCCCAGGATTCATCTCACCCAGACCTTTATAGCGCTGCTTGCTGACCACACGATCGGCTTCTGCGCGCAACCATTGGATGGCCTCGCGAAAGTCGCTGACATACTGCTCCTTGCGCTTGTCGCCTTCTCCGCGGTAAACGCGCGCGCCTTTGTCGATCAGGCCGTTGAAGGTATGCGCTGCACGTGACATGACGCCGTAATCGGTGCCGTCGACAAAGCGGCTGTCAAACACAGTGACCTTGATATTGCCGTGATGCATGCGACGCAGCACGAGGCGGTACTTCTCGGTTTCCTGATCAAACTCTGCCGTGACAGTGACCGCCAGTGGATGTATTGGATCGTGCAAGGCGGCCTGCATCTGTTCGGCAGACGCCTTGGCAGACGCATCGTCTTCCAGATTGATCACCACCCCTTCAGCAATTGCAGACAGGGCTTCGACATCCATGATTTTGGACAGGCGATGAATCACGCTGTCGGAAATCACATACTGGCGAGCCAGTTCTGCCAGGGCGTCACCCGTAAGCACATCCGCGCCGCCCTGAGGCTCCAGCCCGGCGTCCTTGAGTGCAACCTGCATCATGAACTGGGCCTCTTCAGCCTGGTCCTTCAGATAGCGTTCCTCACGGCCCCATTTGACCCGGTAAAGCGGCGGCTGGGCAATATAAACATAGCCACGCTCGACCAGCTCAGGCATCTGGCGATACAACAGTGTGAGCAACAGGGTGCGGATGTGCGCGCCGTCAACGTCGGCATCGGTCATGATAATGATGCGGTGATAACGCAGTTTTTCCACATTGAAATCCGGCCCGATGCTGGTGCCCAATGCGGTAATCAGAGTGGTGATCTGTTCGCTGGCAATCAGTTTGTCAAAGCGCGCTTTTTCCACGTTCAGCACTTTACCGCGCAATGGCAGAATGGCCTGAAACTTGCGATCGCGCCCCTGTTTGGCCGAACCACCCGCAGAGTCGCCCTCCACAATATAGATTTCGGATTTGGCGGGGTCTTTCTCCTGGCAGTCGGCCAGTTTACCGGGCAGGCCAGCACCCTCAAGCACACTTTTTCGACGAGTCATCTCGCGTGCGCGGCGCGCGGCTTCGCGAGCTCGTGCTGCATCCACGATTTTGGCGCAAATGGCTTTTGCATCGATAGGATTTTCAAGCAGCCAGGTTTCCAGCGTGCGGGCCACAGCCTCTTCCACTGCCGGGCGCACTTCACTGGAGACCAGCTTTTCCTTGGTCTGCGAGCTGAATTTGGGCTCGGGCACTTTGACCGACAGCACGCAGCTTAAACCTTCGCGCATATCGTCGCCGGTGGTGTCAACCTTGGCCTTTTTAGCCATTTCGTTGTCAGCAATGTACTTGTTGATGACACGTGTCATTGCAGCACGCAGGCCGGTCAGGTGAGTACCACCATCGCGTTGTGGAATGTTGTTGGTGAAGCACAAGACACTTTCACCATAGCTGTCATTCCATTGCATGGCCACATCAACGGTAATGGTTGGACCGTCTCCGTTGGACTCAGTAGATACCGCAAACACATTCGGATGCAAAACCGTTTTTGTGCGGTTGATGTATTCGACAAACCCTTTAACACCACCAGAGAACGCAAAGTTCTCTTCCTTACCCTGACGCTCGTCAATCAAACGGACCTTGACGCCATTGTTCAGAAACGACAGTTCACGCAATCGCTTGGAAAGGATCTCGTAATGATATTCAATGTTCTCGAAGATCTGATTATCGGCCAGATAGCGCACTTCAGTACCGGTTTTATCGGTCGAGCCAACCACCTTCAGGGCCTCTACGCGCGCGCCACGCTGAAATTCCATCTGATGGACCTGCCCATTGCGACGAATGGTCAGGCGCAGCCATTCGGACAAGGCGTTTACGCAGGATACGCCCACGCCGTGCAGACCGCCCGACACCTTATAGGAGTTCTGGTCGAACTTGCCGCCGGCGTGCAGCTCTGTCATCACGATTTCAGCCGCGCTGCGGTGAAATTCGTCACCCTTGTGTATGTCAGTTGGAATACCACGACCGTTATCAGTCACGGAAATGGAATTATCGGTGTGAATAGTCACCACGATATCATCGCAATATCCCGCCAGCGCTTCGTCGATCGCGTTGTCCACCACTTCGAAAATCATATGGTGCAGACCGGTGCCGTCCGATGTATCGCCAATGTACATGCCTGGGCGCTTGCGTACGGCCTCCAGGCCCTTGAGCATTCTGATGGAATCGGCGCCGTATTCGTTTTCCTGAACTGGCTGGGTATTTTCTGACATAGTTTTGGTAACTCTTCTATTAATTAACTGCTTGGGCGGGAGCGACTGCCTGAACGCAGCGGCAATATTTCAATTGAAATTTAAAATCTTTTGCCGGCGCGTGTCGCGGTACGCACCCCGCTGTGAACAATAACCGGCCACCTCTTTGCAGGGCAAAGATCGGGCCGGCTGTCACGATTCTTAGATACGCATTGGCATGACAACGTATTTGAAGTGCTTTTCGTCTGGCAGGGTAATCAGCGCCGAGGCGTTGACATCGGGCTTGACCGACCAGATGACCTCGTCGGTTTTCGCCATGGAAAGCACGTCCTGCAGATAGGTCACATTAAAGCCAACACTGAGTGGCTCAAAGCTGTAATCAATCTCGATTTCGTCCTGGGCATTTTCCTGATCTGCATTGATATATTTCATTTGCAGCAAATTGTTTTCCAGGTTCAGCTTGATGCCTTTGAGCTTGTCTGTCATCAGAATGGATGCAATGTGCAAACTGCTTTGCAGCGCTTCGCGATTGACGTTGAAATGACGCGTGTAATCGCTGGGGATAACCCGCTTGAAGTCCGGAAACTTGCCTTCGACAAGCTTGGAAATCAATTCGATGTCGCCAAAAGTGAAACGGATCTGGTTGGCCGATACATCAATGTTGACGGGCTCGTCGCTGTCGTCCAGCAGGCGCTGCACTTCCAGGACGGTTTTGCGCGGCAGGATGACTTCGCTGGAAGACTGGATGCCTTCGATATCTTCAGCGGCATGAGCCAGGCGATGACCGTCAGTGGCCACGGCGCGCACCATACCAGGCTCGAACACCATGAGCGTACCGTTCAGGTAATATCGGATGTCCTGCTGCGCCATGGAAAAGTGCACCATGCCAAACAGCTTGCGCAATGCCTTTTGCGGCATCGTGAAAGACACGTTCCAGCTCTCGGGTACCGACACGGTCGGGTATTCTGACCCATTCAGGGTTTGCAGCTCCAGGCGGCTTCTGCCGGACTGAATGCCCAGTTTGCCGTCCTGCAACTTGAGCTTGACTTCATTGGCCGCTGGCAGTGCGCGTACAAAGTCAAGCAGCTTGCGTGCGGCAACCGTTGTAGACTCCACATCGTCACCCACGCCGAAGTCGGCATGCGTGGTGATCTGGACCTCTAGGTCAGTTGCCACAAACGCAATTTTATTCCCCTCTTTACGCAACAGAATATTTGCCAGGATCGGCATCGTGTGCCGGCGCTCTACAATCCCGGCGACCGTTTGCAGCGGTTTGAGCAGCGCATCGCGATTCGCTTGTAACAGTTGCATGATTATCCTTTTAAGGTTTGTTCCAATACGTGTAACTGGTGATTCAACTCGGCGTTCTTGGCACGCTGTTCCGTAATCTTGCGAACTGCGTGCAGCACCGTTGTGTGATCTCTGCCGCCGAACGAATCTCCAATTTCCGGCAGGCTTTTCTGCGTTAATTCCTTGGCCAGGTACATGGCGATCTGCCGGGCCATGGCAATATTAGCCGGCCGACGTTTCGAGTACATTTCCTGGACCTTCAGCTTGTAAAAATCGGCCACCGTTTTCTGGATGTTCTCGATGGTAATCTGACCGATTGATACCGACAGCAAATCCTTGAGCGCTTCCTTGCAAAATTCGACCGTGATAATTTTCACGCCATGAAAGCCTGCATAAGCCGAGACCCGGGACAGCGCCCCCTCCAGTTCCCTGACATTGCTGCGCAAATGCTTCGCTATGAAGAACGCCGCTTCCTCCTTCAGGACGATAGAGGTTTTTTCCTCGGCCTTGCGCAGCAGGATGGCGACCCGCATTTCCAGCTCGGGCGGCTCGATCTGTACCGTGAGGCCTGAATCAAAACGCGAGGTGAGCCGACTGTTGATGTCCTGCAATTCGCGCGGATAGGTATCGGAAGTAATCACGATTTGCCGGCCGCGCTGCACCATGGTTTCGTAGAGCAGAAAGAACTCTTCCTGGGTGCGCTCTTTCTTGCGAAAAAACTGGATATCATCGATCAGCAACAGATCCAGCGAATGATAATACCGTTTCAGATCATCAAAAGTATTGGTCTGGAAAGATTTGACCATGTCGGAATAATACTGGTCGGCGTGAATATAACGAACGCGGCTGACCTTGCCGGCCTTAAATAGCGCGTTACCGATGGCGTGCATCAGGTGCGTCTTGCCCAGGCCCGTACTGCCGTACAGAAAGAACGGGTTATACGAAGAGACGCCAGGGTTTTCAACAATTTGTGCCGAGGCAGCGTTGGCCAGCTGGTTGGATTTACCAATGACCAGGCTCTCGAACGTAAGATTCGCATTCATGTGCGAACGTTTGTACACGTGGTCTTCAGGCGCCTGTCCAACCGTTTCGATAATAACCACGGGCTCTTTGCCCGTTGCTGGCGGTTCCACAGCCGTTGTCGCCCGGGTTGCCGCATGCAGCGCTGCGCTGGCGCCATGGCCATTGAGCTGGGTGGCCGCGCCGTTGGTGTATTCTTTGGGCGCCGGCGCACCAGCCGTTGGACCAGCAGGCATACCGGCTGGTGGCGACACGGCCGGGCCGTGCACCTGGGACACATGATGGTCGCGCCGGGCTACCTGGAAGATGACTCGGATACCAGGTCGATTGAACCAGTTACTGGCCAGCTCCTGGATGCGCTGTGTATAGTTGGTGCGTGCCCAGTTCTGTTTGATGGCGTTTGGCGCGGACACGCGAACTTCGCCCAGTTCTTCATCAAAACTGAGAAAAGACAGGGGATGCACCCATGCCTTCATCTGTTCGGGGGGGAGTTCCTGGGCCAGGGAATGCACGCAGGATTGCCAAAACTCTTGCATATCGACGTCAATCTGAAAACATCCTATTTTACCCTGATTCGGACAAAGTTATCCACAGGCAGCCCGGCTGTTTCAAAGTTTCCACAGCGGCCGGCGCCTTGACGTAAAAAGCACTGTAACATCGAGCAATAAGATGCTATCTGGGGCAATTTTTCATCATCTTGCCGCGATTGTTCGCAAATCGGACATACCCGCCAGCAGACACTTGACAACAGAAAGGCAAATATTATTGGAAAACCCACCTAAACCATTGACTATTCACAAAAAATTTGATGAAATATAAGGCTTTACAAAATTGCGATACGTGCCTGATGCATAGTTGAAGCGTGATTTATGCGTGGTTTATGCATGATCTATGCGTGTTTCAGGATATTTGTAGTGCTTTATGGTGCCGAATGCGGTGCCTTATATGAGGTTAGAGGGTTGTGAAGAGGTTTTGTCAGGGTGCTAATGTGCTCTACTGTTATCTCTTTTATATCTCTTCTCATTTTTCGGGCACTGCCTTTTAATATCTTTTAGTATTTCGGGCACTGCGATACGTAAAAAACGCTGGAAAAGACTCTGGAGCCGGTTTCAAGCGGGTTCGACATTTCCCCTTGTTATTCATTGGGTTGCGAGCCTGGGCCGCGCTGTTGTTGTGCCGCTTTTTATCATGTCGCTCATGTCCCGTTTGCGGGCTGCGACCGAAACCAGGCACACAAAAAGCAGGTCGGTTGCCTGATGGGCCGCCAGGGTCGGGCAGCAAACCATCCCGCTCACCCGGATTGCAAGTGGCAACACCTGCTCCAGGCAGCGGCGCAGAACAATGTGATGGGTCGTCAGTGACACAGCCGATCAGGGCTGGCATTGCGACACAACACAACAGACAGCCTGCGGTCAGCCTTTGCTGTAACCCGTTATCAGCCCGAATGTCACTCCTGTGAGGTTTGGCTGCGGGCAGAGTCACCGTATCAATGCTTTTGTCTTGACAAGCGGCGGCGAACAAACCGTCCGGCAGTAGCCGTATTTAACTTTAGCTCTTTATTTTTGGTGGAATTTCCATGAAACGTACTTACCAACCTTCCGTAACTCGTCGCAAACGCACACACGGCTTTCGTGTCCGCATGAAAACCCGCGGTGGCCGCGCCGTGATCAACGCTCGCCGCGCCAAAGGCCGTAAACGTCTGGCCGTCTGAGTGCGATCCGGACCCCGATCCGATCGCGCCTGATCAGGCAGAAGACGGTTCCTGTCCGTTTCATGCAAAGCGCCACCTATCCCAAAGCGGCGCGACTGCACCGCCCCTCTGAATTCACGAATCTTCTGAGAGGAAGACGTGTGTCCCGGGGGGCGTTGTTCACTCTGAACCACGCGCAGCCCTCGCCCCCTTTGCCCGAGCCCACTGCAAGACTGGGCATGATTGTCGCCAAACGATTTGCTGTGCGTGCGACAACCCGCAACACCATCAAGCGAGTCATTCGCGAATCCTTTCGTCATCACCGTCTGAACCTGCCAGCCGCCGATTATCTGGTGCGCCTGCACGGCAAGATCGAGCCGTGTTCGCTGACCGTACTGCGCCAGCGAGTGCGCCAGGAAGTGGACAGCCATTTCGCGCGCGCGCTTGCCGGCCGTCCCGATAACAAGGAACAGCGATGATTCGCCAGATTCTGATTGCACCGATCCGTTTTTACCGGTACTTTATCAGTCCCTGGGTGGGTCAGTCCTGTCGGTTTACGCCCACCTGCTCAGCTTATATGGAACAGGCGATCCATACGCACGGCGCCGGCAAGGGCTTGTGGCTGGGAACTAAACGGCTTTGTCGCTGTCATCCCTTTAGCGAAGGCGGCCATGATCCGGTGCCGCCAGCCAAGGACTCTACAGGCACCAAGACCGCGGCAAATCATGAATAATTTCAGTAGACTGCCTGCAAAACCGCATTCCCGCAATATGCACTGGGTTACACTAGTGCGTTTTTCCAACCGCTCTTACTGTAATCAGGTTACATGGATATCCGACGCACCATACTCTGGATGATATTTGTTTTCTCGGCATTTATGCTGTGGAACAACTGGCAAACCTATACCGGTCATCCCTCTCTTCTTGGCGAACAGCCCAAGGTCGCGCAGCAGGATAATACTGCACCGGCTTCGGCAACTCCGCAAGCCGATACGCCATCTGCACCAGCGGTGCCGGGTGCGTCAACCACACCTGCCCAGGCACAGGCTGCCGCTAGCGCGCCATCCGAGATTGTTGATGTCGAGACCGACGAATTCCGTCTCCAGTTCGATACGATGGGTGCGCAACTGGTCCATGCCGAGCTGCGCAAGCACCGGGATACCGCCGACGAAACCAAGTCTGCCGTTCTGCTGGAAAACAACGAGACCTCGCGCTATACGGTACAAAGCGGTATTGTTGCTCCGGCAGGCCAGAAGAAAAGCTATCCTGACCAATACAAGCCGTTCAAACTGGTGTCAACCGAGACAACCATGACCGGCGATACGCTGCCGGTTGTGTTTGAATCCGAATCAGGCGGTCTGAAAGTAACGCGTACGTACACCTTCAACAAGGGAACGTACCGGGTTGACGTTCAGGACGTCATTACCAATACCAGTCAGGAACAACAACAGCCTTCGCAGTATTTGCAGATCACCCGTGACAGCAAAGATCCTCCGGGCGCGTCCAGCTTTTACCATACCTTTACCGGTCCGGCGATCTACACCGAACAAGGGCGTTTTCAGAAATTCTCTTTTTCAGACATAGACAAAAACAGCGCCGAGTACATCAAGCAGTCCAAAGACGGCTGGATCGCCATGATCGAGCATTATTTTGTCACCGCCTGGGTACCGCCAGAAGGCAAAGACCGCCTGTATAACCTGCGCAAAACCCCCGAAGGCCTGTACGCGGTAAGCACCGTCGAGCCACTGGGCACACTGGAGCCCGGCGCCAGCATCACGACCCGTGCCGAACTGTGGGTCGGCCCACAGGACCAGGATGCCCTGGCATCCGTGGCGCCCGGCCTGGACGTCGTGGTCGATTACGGCTGGCTGACAATCATTGCCAAACCCATGTTTGCGGTTATGCAATGGATCCATTCGATCGTAGGCAACTGGGGCTGGACTATCGTTCTGCTCACCTGCCTGATCAAACTGATTTTCTTCCCTCTGTCGGCCGCCAGCTACAAATCCATGGCGAAGATGAAAAACGTCGCGCCGCGCATGCAGTCCATGAAGGAGAAATACGGGGATGACCGTCAGGCGCTCAATGCCGCCATGATGGAAATGTACCGCAAGGAAAAAATCAATCCGCTGGGTGGGTGTTTGCCAATCCTGGTGCAGATTCCGGTCTTCCTGACCCTGTATCGGGTCCTGTTGGCCAGTGTCGAAATGCGTGGTGCGCCATGGATCGGCTGGATTCACGATCTGTCAGTACATGATCCTTACTTCATTTTGCCAGTCTTCATGATGGGCAGCATGTTCCTGCAGATGCGTCTGAATCCGAAACCACCGGATCCGATGCAGGCCAAGATCATGATGTTCATGCCGCTGGTCTTCGGCGCCATGATGTTCATGTTCCCTGCCGGCCTGGTGCTGTACTGGTGCGTCAATAACGTGCTGTCCATCGCTCAGCAATGGTTCATTACGCGCAATATGAACAAGGCAGCCAACGACGCCAAGATAGGCTAGGCCAGGGACAGAGCCTTTCGGCTCTGTCTTCAGGCCGCCCGCATGGGCTCCAGACCGCTATTGCAAGTGCAATAGCGGTTTTTTTCTGCCCGGCTGTTCATGTTATGATTTTGCAGCACATCATGGGTCGGCTTGCGACCACCAGAACACACATAAGAGAGACGCATGAAAAAGCTGGATATCCCTTCGCTGGAAGCCTTTGTCGCTGCAGTAGAGGAAAAAAGCCTGTCCCGGGCGGCGCAGCGCGAGAATCTGGTGACTTCAGCGATAAGCAAGCGGATTACCGATCTGGAACAGCATCTGGACAAAACCCTGCTTTCGCGGCACGGCCGCGGCGTTGAACCCACGCCGGCAGGTATGTTGCTATACCAGCACGCCAAATCCATCCTGCGCAACTTGCGACTAACCGAGAATCTGATTCACGAATTTGCCAATGACGGAAAGGCCCAATTACGACTGCTGGCCAATCCGTCCACCATATTGCAATTCCTGCCCCAGCAGATGGCGTCTTACCTTAAAAGCCATAGCCGACTGCGGATCGATCTGGTCGAATGTCACAGTTACGACGTGCCACGACTGATTGCAGAAGATTCGGGCGACATCGGGATTTATCATGCGGATCAGCCTGCTACGGGCGTGGTATCCTATCCTTACAAACAGGATAGGGTGGGCCTGGTCGTTCCCAACGGACACCCGCTGGCGCAACGGCAGTCGCTGTTTCTTGAAGAGGCGCTGGAATACGATCTGCTTGGTTACTTTCCTCGCCATTCGCTGGACTCCTTTCTGGCCTATGTCGAACCCTCACTGTCGCGCCCGCCCAATGTGAACCTGCAGGTCTCCAATTTCGAAGCCCGCTGCCGGATGATCATGGAAGGCCTGGGTATTGGCGTGGTGCCCGAGAAAATCGCCGCCAACTATTTGCAGCCCATGGGGCTGCAGCTGTTGCACCTGCAAGACAGCTGGGCGCAGCGGCAGTTCTACGTTTGTGTAAAAGCCATTGATGCGCAGCAGCCGCTGATCCGCGAACTGCTGGATGCGCTGATGCCATAGTGTAATGATGCGCAGTCCTGACCAATTGCATATTAAGGACACAGCATCAACGACACGGCATGAGTGGCCCGTATTCACGTCACGCATGAACCGTATCCGTTCATCACAGCATACCGCCATCGACACACAAGGGCGCAATGGGCAACGGGTGTCATGTCGTCCTGAACTCAGGCTGGCGCTGGCGGCGGCGTTTGCCAAGACCCTGCGGCGTTCTGCCGCCCACCCCTGAGGCCGTTAACGCGCCAGGTTGCGCAACGGCAGCCCCTGAACCCAGTTGTTCAGATTTTCCACGAAAATGTCGGCGACCCGCGATTCGTTACCGGTGGAGTGGCCGGCAGTATGGGGCGAGACAATGACGTTTGGCATATCCCACAGCGGCGAGTCCGATTCAAGCGGCTCTTTTTCCACCACATCCAGATACGCGCCGGCGATATGACCATTGCGCAATGCGTCGATCAGCGCCGCCTCTTCAATGACCTCGCCGCGCGACACGTTAACAATGCAGGCGCCAGGCTTCATCGCTTCCAGCGCGTTGCGATCAACCAGCCGGCGCGTTGTGTCAGTCAACGGACAAGCCAGGATCAGCCAGTCGGTTTCGGGCAGTAGCCGTTGCATGGCCTCGTACGGAACCATGGGAATGTCTGTCGGGCTGGTAACGGCGCTATTGCGCAATACGGTCACCCGCATACCAAGCATGTTTAGATAGCGCTGTATGGTTTGCGCTATGGGCCCCCAGCCGGCCAGCAAGACGTGCTGCCCCTGCAGATCTGCCGGCATTAACTCATCCAGCAGCGGTGCCCACACATGTTCGCGCTGAGCCTGTTCCAGAAAACGAAAGCGCCGGTTCAATGCCAGTACTGCTGCCAGCGCGCTTTGTGCAACGATCCCTGACAGCGCGCCAGTGGAACTGGTTACGCTGAGTCCTTTATCACGAAGATGTACATAGACCGGACGATCCACACCCGCGGAATGGACATGCACCCACTGCAAATTGGGCGCTTGCTCCATCATCCGGTAAAAAATGTCCGTTGCAGGATCCAGCACATACTTGGTTGAACGCCCGGTGATATCCCGGGACACAAATGCAATATCAACCCGCGCCAGGGTCTGCTCATCAAGCTGCTGACCGCTATAGGGTATAAAGTGGATCTGATCCAGGCCGTAGCGCGACCTTGCAGCCTCGCGCACGTACGCCAGAGCCTTTGCCGAAATCAGTATATTCAATGCCTGGTTTGCCATGATTTTTCAAGTGCAATAGAGAATAATGAAAAGGGGGCAAGCCGGTACGCCTCCCCCTATGGAAAGATAATGAACCAAGTCTGTTGCAATTAGGCCAGTAACGGCTTATTTTGCAGAAATATTCATTTCAGCGGTGAACGCTTTCCACTTTTCATTTTCAGCGTTCACAAATTGCGTGAAGGATTCCGCGGTGCCGCCCACCGGCTCGGCGCCTTCGTTAGACAGCTTGGTTTTGATCGTGGGATTCTGCAAAACAGTGTTGATGTCCTTGTTGAGTTTTTGAATAATATTATCCGGTGTTTTTGCCGGCGCGAAATAGCCGAACCAGGAGCCCATGGCAAAGTCCTTATAGCCGGCCTCCTGCATGGTAGGTACATCTTTGAGTGCAGGCGAGCGTTTCGTAGTGGAAACAGCCAGCGGAATAAGCTTGCCACCCTTGATATTGCCCATGACCGAAGGCAATGTCGCGAACATGAACTGCACGCGTCCTGACAAGACATCATTCAAGGCATCCGCGCCTTTATAGGGAATGTGCGTCACCGTCAGATTGCGGATTTTGGCCATCATGGCGCACGATAAATGCGCGGCCGTACCCACACCGGTAGACGCACAATTGAATGACCCCGGCTTGGCCTCGATCTGTTTGGTCAGCTCCTGCACCGATTTCACATTCAGCGAGGGCGCCACGACCAGTACGTTTGGCACATCAGCCACCAATACCACCGCACGCAGATCCGTCATCGTGTTGAAGTCGCTTTTGGCGTAAATGTATGGATTGACCGCGATGGGGCCGATCGAATTCATCAGGAGCGTATAGCCATCGGGTTTGGCGCTAACCACTGCGCCCGTACCAATGTTGCCCGCTGCACCCGGCTTGTTTTCTACAACAACGCTCTGGTCCCACATTTTGCTCAGCTCATTGCTTACTTCACGGGCAATAATATCGGTGGTGCCGCCGGCAGTAAAGGCAACCACCGTTTTCACCGGCTTGGTCGGCCATTCCTGTGCCAGCGCCGTCGATGCAGCCGCATGCATGGCCACAATGGTGGCTAAAACTGCGGCCTGCCCGATCTTTGAATTACACCTGTACATGTTCTGTCTCCTCGTATTTGTTAAAGTAATTACATCTGTGAATAGCTATTTTTTCGGCACACAGCCGCAGATATGCGCGCACGCTCATGGCTCACCGCAATGGTGTCCATTTCGCTTGCGTTGGTGATGCCACAACACGTCTTGCATAGGACCGGGCCGCCCACCAGAATGAGCCGCCAGGACATTCGCGAATTGATCGCAATATCCAGACAGCAAGACGCACAAGCGCCGACTCAGTCCATAAAGCTCGGATCCAGTTTTTCCATTTTTCTCAGTAATGCCGGCCACTCCATCAGCCCATAGGGACGGCGCGTGCCAGGCTGGTAATTCTTGTAGGTTTCTTCCAGCACTGGCGCACTGACCTCGTTCAACGGTGTATTGCAGGACATGGCGGCAATCTGGGCACGGCAGGCCAGTTCCAGGCGATGCATCCAGTTGAATGCCTCGCCAATGGTATTGCCCGCTGTAAGCAAACCGTGATTGCGCAAGATCATGGCTTCGGACGTTCCCAAATCCCTGACCAGCGATTCCTGCTCACTCAGATCCAGAACAACGCCCTGATAGTCGTGATACGCAATGCGCAGAAAACGCATGGCCGTCTGGTTCAGTGGCAGCAGCCCGCATTTGAGCGAAGAGACCGCCATCCCGGCCCAGGTGTGCGTGTGAATTACACAGGCAACTTCCCGGCGAGCTTCGTGGATCGCGCTGTGAATCACAAAGCCAGCCTTGTTTACGCCGTAATTGAGGCCACCGAAGTCCGGAGAACTCAATAGATTGCCTTTGTGGTCAATTTTGAGCAGGCTCGACGCCGTAATCTCTTCGTACAACAACCCATAGGCATTGATCAGAAAAGCATCTTCTTCATCAGGCACACGCAGCGAGATGTGATTGGCGATCATATCCGACATGCCATAGTGCGCCATCAGGCGGTAGCAGGCTGCCAGGTCTACGCGTGCCTGCCACTCCGCCTGGCTACATGTCTGTTTTGCACTTGCTAAGTGAATCTGGCTCATCATTCGGTCCTTTTAAAAAATATGTATTCTTTTGCATTCAATAGTATTCATAATAAAACACGACGGCCCCAATCGCTCACTGGTGTTAACCCTATATAGCGATTGAAATAAGTACCAAATGTATGCAAACGTCGGTGGGGGAAAGTAAATTACCCCGAGAGCGAATGAATCGGGCCAACCACTGTACTGGGCGACACGCTGCTATGGATCGGCAATGAAGGAGTGAGCAGTATCACAGGGTCAAATCGCCTTTGAGCAACTGGCGGGCAATGGTCCTGCGATGAATTTCACCTGTTCCGTCCGGAATCCGTATCTGTCGGGCAAGACGATAGCCTTCCTCCAACTGCAATTCGTTAGTCAATCCCATGGCACCATGAACCTGTATGCTGCGGTCCATCACCCGTCCGAGCATTTCCGTCGCATAGGCCTTGACCATAGAGGTTTCTTTTACAGCGGGAATGTTATTGTCTATTCTCCAGGCACAGTCCTGGGCCATACACTTGGCACCGTAGATGTCCATGGCACTGTCAGCAAGCAGAAGCTGAATCGCCTGATGCTCGGAAATGGGACGACCAAATGTTTTACGCACTTGGGAATATTCAACGGCCTTGTCCAATGCCCAGCGCGCCAGCCCGACACTGGAGCCCGCCATACTTAACCGACCTGCATTGATTCCACCCAAGGCAACGGTCAGCCCTTCATGCAAAGGGCCGATCAGATGATCTTCAGGTACCCGCACTTGGTCAAGAGAGACAATACCGATTTCCGCACCCAGGTGTCCCATTGTGCGGATCACGGAAGGTACTGAAAAGCCCGGAGTCTTTGTATCGACAAAGAAGCCAGTGACGCCGCCCCGGCGTTTAGCTGCTCGCTCAGGGTCGGTAATCGCAAATACCATCGCGTAATCGGCATAGGGCGCATTTGTGATCCATTGCTTGGTGCCCGAAATGATCCATTCGCCGCCTGATTTGATCGCTTTGCTTTGCATCGCGTACACGTCAGAACCGGCATCGGGTTCGCTCAAACAAAAGCACAAGGTTTTGTCACCCGAAGCCAGGCCCTCCTGATACTTGCTGAAGACCTCGTGACTCAGGTGTCGCAACACGGGCGACAAGCCATTTGTAAATGGCGAAGGCAGCACCACTGTCTGAATCAATCTGCGACCCGGTCCGTACCGGTGATTGATCACCTCCTGAATATAGATGTTTGCATGAGCGCCCAGCCCTGAACCGCCTAATTCTTCAGACGCAAACAGGTTATAAAATCCCAGCTCTGCGGAACGCATCCGAACCTGCCTGCGCAACTGCAATACCTTATCGACAAAACGCCCCTTTTCGTCGTATACGAGACGCTCGTCGTGCAGCAACGTGGCGTTCTCCTTTTCCAGTGCCACCACTTCCTTATCAATGAACCGGACCAAGGCATCACACAGCGTGACAATATCACTGTCAATTTGCATATCCACTATTTTTCCTTTGCTAAGCAGCAATTGATCTCAGGCAATAATGACCTTGGACGCGACAACGATGGTTGCACCGTCTGAAGCGCATCGCGAACAGGCCTGCCTTGCGTCAGCCAATACCGTAATCTATTCATGCCCGACAGATTGGCTATATCGGGCGAACGCAAACGTGCTCATAATTCCCGTACTGTTGTAAGAAACTATTTCTGTACAGCGGGCGGCCACAGTTTCTTGAGCAACGGCGTCACGGTGCCCAGTTCCGTCTTGATCCGCTCCCGCATTTCTTCGGCCGTGCCACCCAGTACGGTATAGCCTTCGCTTTCCAGTTGCGGCTGGTTGACTTTGAGCGCGTAATTTGCAGCGGCATTCAACCGTTCGACCACCTCAGGGGGCATGCCTGCAGGCCCTGCGAGCCCCGTCCAGGTATCAGAGTTGTACTCGGGATAACCCAGCTCGGCGATGGTTGGCACATCTGGTGCAAGCGGCAGCCGCTTCTGGCTGCCAACTGCCAGTACCCGCGCAGCACCACTACGAGCATGAGACATAATCGATGAATAATAAGAGGAGTTCATCGTTGTGCGTCCGGCCAGAAAATCCTGCATGGCAGGACCGCCCCCCCGGTAAGGCACGTGCAAAATGTCGACGCCGGCATAGTGCTTCAACAATTCGCCTGCGGCATTTAGCGACGAGCCCTGCCCCGCCGACGCATAACTCAATTCACCGGGGTGACTTTTTGCATAGGCAATCAGCTCTTTCATCGTCTTGAACCGGGAATCTGATCTGACTGCGAACACCAGTGACGAGCTGACCAGTTCCCCGATAGGAGAAAAACTTTTCAGCGGATCGTAACTGAGATCTGCATAGATAGCCGGGTTAAAAATATGAACGCCTTGGGTAGTTGCCAACAACGTGTAACCGTCAGGCTTGGCATTTGCCACAAAAGCGGCGCCAATGGTCGCGCCCGCGCCGCCTTTGTTTTCAACGACAATCGTTTGCTTCAGGTGATCTGACATGGATTTGGCCACCAGTCGCGCCACCGTATCGGTCGCTGCACCGGGCGGAAAGGGTACGACCAATCGTATCGGGCGGTTCGGATAAGCCTGGGCATCTGCAGCATTGGCAAAAGGTGCTCCGCTGATTGTGATGGCAATGGCTGCAGCTAGAATACTCATTAAACGGGTTATCATTCGTAGTCTCCAAATATTATTAGTTTGCTGCTTGGCGATTTGCATAGTAAAGAGATTCGAATGCGCTGAGTACTTCCGAGTTAGTGCGCTGGCATGACGAAAAGTCATATCGGAGATCCCGGAACAAGGAATGCAACAACGATTGATCTGCCAAATCCTGGCAATCACAATAGGCAATACCCCCCTTGGAGAGGCACCGAGCACGTCGTGTTAAAAGAGATTTAAATAGTCTTGCGCTCCCATTGGGAAACGATGCAACGGCGTTGACAAAGTGTTGAAGCGATATAACCCTATTCTGGGAGCCTCACACCACCGCCTGCAATATCCAGTTTCTGAACGCCGTCACTTTGCGTGAATGACGTTGCAATGCTGGCCGAACCAGATAATGGCCCTTCTCACGGTATTGAGGTCTGGAGAAAGGACGGACCAGCAACCCGCCTTCCAGTTCTGATTTCAGCAGAGGTATTTGACCCACTGCCAAACCCAGGCCATCTATGGCTGCTTGCCAGGTCAGGACAGAAGTACTAAAACTCATGCGTTCGGCCTTGCATGCTACCGCTTCCAGATCCGCAAATTTGAGCCAGTCATCCCAGTCGCTGCGTCGGTAATGCGAAAAGAGCAGCGGCCCTTTCAGCAGGGCAACGGGATTATGAAGCGCCTGGGGATGCGTTGCCAGATACTGGGGAGAACATACCGGTTCCAGCTCGTCCCGAAATAATAGATCGCTTTCTGTTCCGGGCCAGTTGCCCTCACCATATTGAATCGCAATATCGACCGCATCCCTGTCGAAGTCCACATTTGGCACCGCATTGGTAATCAACACTTCTATATCGGGATAGCGCTGCCGGAAATGCATAAGATGCGGGATAAGCCATTTCGCGGTAAACGTCGTATACGTGCGTACCCTCAATACACTCTGGACATTCTTTTCCATGACTTTGCTTGTCGCTTCGGCAAGCATATCAAAGGCAGGAAGAACGTCTTCCGCATAACGCTGCCCTGCCCGGGTCAGCGTGACTCCCCGGCTTTCCCGCATGATCAGCGGTGTGCCCACATAAGTTTCCAGGTTGGCAATTTGCCGGCTGACGGCCGATTGCGTAACACACAGTTCTTTGGCGGCCAAAGTAAGGTTCTTATGGCGAGCAACCGCCTCAAAAACGCGTAGCGGATTCAAAGGGGGAAGATGACGCACCATGAACATGGGTCCTTGCGAAAAACAAATCGATGATTTTTTATCATATCACTGTGCGCATTTCGAAGTATTCATATTCTTGAGACGTCATTACTATCATCCTGACAATCAATCAGAAGGATGTTAAATGGATTTTCAACTCAACGAGGAGCACAGGGCTTTCTCAGACTCAGTTGCTCGTTTCTCCCGGCAAGAGCTGGCTCAGGGCGCATTGGAACGAGCACATGCAAAGTCGTATCCGTGGGAAACAGCCCGCAAGATTGCCGCCAATGGGCTGCTGGGCATCACGTTCTCAGAAAAAGACGGCGGCCATGGCGGAACGTTGATGCACGCGGTTCTGGCAATCCAGGAGGTCGCGCTGGCATGTCCAAAAAGCGCAGACATCGTTCAGGCCGGCAATTTTGGTCCGATTCGCACCTTTGTCGAATATGCCAGCCCGGAGCAGAAAGAACGTTTCCTGCCGGATTTGCTTGGCGGAAAAAAGGTTATCGCGCTGGGAATGACCGAGCCGGGTGCCGGCTCGGCAGTAACGCAGCTACAGACCAGCGCACGCAAGGATGGCGATAAATACGTTATAAACGGCAGCAAAATTTTCTCCACCAACAGTCCTGATGCAGACCTGTTCCTGGTTTATGTGCGTTTTGGCCCAGGACTCGAAGGCATTGGCTCTGTTCTGATCGAACGCGGAACGCCGGGCTTTACGGTCGGCAAGCCGGCCGATTTCATGAACGGTGAACAGTGGTGCCAGTTGTATTTTGAGGATGCCACTATTCCGGCTTCCAATATTCTTTTGGGTCCCGGTGGCTTCAAAAAACAGATCTCCGGGTTCAACATCGAGCGACTCGGCAACGCATCGCGCTCGCTGGCCCTGGGACGCTACGCGTTCAATCTGGCCAAAGAACATACTGCCATGCGCGAACAGTTCAACAGAAAGCTCTGCGAGTTTCAGGGTATTCAGTGGAAATTCACAGACATGTGGATGCAGCTGGAATCAGCGCAGCTTTTGCTTTACAAGGCAGCACTCGAAGGAGAACATGCCCTGCCATCAGCGCAAAGTACTGCGATGGCCAAATTGGCCTGCAATCAGGCCGGATGGTTTGTTGCGAATGAAGCCTTGCAGGTCATGGGCGGCATGGGATTCAGCCAGGAGAATCTGGTTGAATATTGTGTCCGTCGCATTCGCGGCTGGATGATTGCAGGCGGTTCGATCGAAATTCTGAAAAACCGCATTGCCGAAGGCATATTTGAGCGGTCTTTTTCGCAATACGGTCCACGCCAGGCCCAGGCACCTTTAAAGGCAGTCGTTTAGCCATCATCATCGCGCCTTGTTGTCGCAAGGTCGCGGTATCCAATCGGCGGCCGCGCCAATCTGCGCCGACCACGAAAGTATTGATTCAGAAACGTTTCTATAAAGGTTTGACAATGAATACACAAAGCAAAGGTATGCTGGAAGGCAAAGTAGCGATCGTGACCGGTGCAGGACGCGGCATCGGTCGCGAGATTGCATTGATGATGGCCTCTGAAGGCGCCTCTATCGTCGCGAACGATATGGGTGCCTCGCTTGATGGCGAGGGTACCGATAACGCGCCGGCCAGCCAGACCGTTCAACAGATCGTGGCCGGCGGCGGCGCGGCTATTGCCAACTTTAACAGCGTAGCTGATCATGACAGCATGCGTGACATGGTCGCACAGGCCGTCAAGGAGTTCGGCACAGTAGACGTAGTTGTCAATAACGCCGGTATTTTGCGAGACTCCATTTTTCATAAAATGAGCTATGAAGAATGGGATGCCGTGATCAAGGTTCACCTGTATGGCAGCTTTAACGTCAGCCGCGCAGCAGCCGAGGTATTCAGGAAGCAGGAATCGGGGGCGTTCGTGCATATGGTGTCAACCAGCGGCCTGATCGGCAGCATCGGCCAGGCCAACTATGCCGCCGCCAAACTGGGAATTGCCGGGTTGTCCCGCTCGCTGGCCATGGAAATGAGCCGCTTCAATGTACGCTCCAACTGTATTGCTCCCAGCGCGTTCAGTCGCATGATCGAGTCTGTACCGGGTGCAACTCAGGAAGAAAAAGAAGCCAATCTTGCCAAACGCAGGCAGCAGACCCGGCCTGAACAGATCGCGCCACTTGCGGTCTTTCTGGCAAGCGATGCAGCCAAAGGCATCTCGGGCCAGATCATGGGCGCCCGCGGCAACGAGTTCTATCTGTATAACCAGACCCGGCCGATCCGCACGCTGCATCGTTCGGAAGGCTGGACGCCTCAGACCGTAGCCCAGCAGTTGCCCAAGGCCTGGTCTTCGTCACTTACACCGCTCGAGCGCACACGCGACGTGTTTTCCTGGGAAGCCATCTAAGGTACGACAAGATGACAATCGACCGGACAAAACTGCTGAACTGGCCCTTCGAAGACACCGTGCAGACTTATGACTTTAAAGATGTCATCTTGTACGCATTAAGTATCGGCATGGGTGCTGATCCCGTAGATAGACAGCAACTTGACTATGTCTATGAAAAAAATCTGTCGGTGTTCCCAAGCTTTCCTGTGGTGCTTGGCCACCCGGGAGCATGGAACGCCGATCCGGCATCTGGTATTGACCGCAGGCAGGTGGTGCACGGTGAACAGACTATCGAAATTCACCAACCCTTTCCCGTATCTGCGACGATACGCGGCGTCAATCGTATAAAAGAAGTAATAGACAAAGGCGAAGGCAAGGGAGCGCTCGTCTATGTCGAGCGAAAAATTTACGACGAATCCACGGGCCAGCTACTTGCAACCCTGAACGCCACATCATTCTGTCGAGCCGATGGTGGATTCGGTGGCCCTGCGGTACCGGTTGCAAAACCGCACCCCGTTCCTGAACGCGAGCCGGACTATCAGGTCGCGTTGCATACATTGCCGCAGTCGGCGCTGCTATATCGCCTGAATGTCGACTATAACCCGCTGCACGCCGACCCCGACGTGGCTGGCGCAGCCGGCTTCAAACAACCTATCCTGCACGGTTTGTGTACCTTTGGCGTGGCCACGCATGCCATCTTGAAGGCTGTTTGCAACTACGATGCGAGCCGTCTGAAAAAAATTGCTGCGCGCTTCTCCTCCCCCGTCTATCCCGGAGAAACAATTGTTGTGGACCTGTGGCAGGACGGCGACCAGGTCTCCTTTCGGGCCTCGGTGCCGGAACGCGCGGTCAAAGTGCTAGACAATGGCTATGCCGAATTAAGGAGCGTACAAAATGATTAATGCCGTTGAAGATATCGAGACCGACGGACCGGGCGTGCAGGAAACATACTTCCGGTATCTGACCGAAGGTCGCTTCGTCATTCAGTGCTGTGCGGCGTGCAGCAATTATGTGTTCTATCCACGAGCATATTGCCCACATTGCGGTTCAGCCCAACTGGAATGGGTCGAGCCCAGTGGCAAAGGCCTGATCTATTCCTACAGTATCGTACACCGCAAGCCCGAATCTGGTGGTGACTATAACGTCGTCCTGGTTGATCTGGAAGAAGGCGTGCGCTGCATGTCACGGGTCGAAGGTGTTGCTAGTCACGAGCTAGACATAGACATGCCGGTACAGGCCTATATCGAACAAACGGACAGCGGGCCCATAGTGTTGATGAAAAGAAGGCAGGACGACCAATGATTTCACTCAGGGATTTACGAGGCAGCGTCGCGATTGTCGGCGTCGGCCAGGCCGGTTGCGGCGAAGCAAAAGGGCGCACGGAAATGGAGATACTGGCCCAGGCCAGTCACAAGGCAGTCGCCGACGCTGGTCTGCGTATGTCCGACATTGACGGACTGGCAACGGCCAGCAGTTCTTCGGCTATGTGGCCTTTATCGGTAGTCGAATATCTGGGGCTCAATCCTCGCTTCGTGGACAGTACCATGATCGGCGGATCCAGCTTTGTTTCGCACACCATGCCGGCAATGCTGGCACTGGCTAGCGGCCAGTGTGATGCCGTCCTCGTTTGCTACGGGAGCACCCAGCGGACCGCAGTCATGAACCGGGGTGAAATCAAGCGCGCACGCCGTCAGCTTGAGCCTCATCCCTTCGAAGAGGTGTATGAACCGCTACAACCGCTTACCTCTTATGCGCTTGCCGCAAGAAGGTACATGCATCAATATGGCGCCACACGACGCCATCTGGCCGAAGTGGCCGTAGCCGCCCGCAAGTGGGCGCAACTAAATCCAGAGGCGTTCCGTCGTGATCCGCTGACGATCGACGATGTATTGAATGCAAGAATGGTGTCGGATCCTCTTTCCGTCCTGGACAGTTGCCTGGTCACCGATGGCGCGGCGGCTTTCGTAATGGTCAGGGCCGATCGGGCCAAAGATTTGCCACAGAAGCCTGCGTATGTCCTGGGTAGCGCCACAGCCACTTGGAACAAGCAAATCAGCGCTATGCCTGATCTGACCGTGACGGCAGCACGCGATTCAGGCAAGCGTGCTTTCGAGATGGCCGGCATCACGCCGGCAAACGTCGACGTGGCCGAGTTATATGATGCGTTTACGATCAATACGCTTCTATTCCTGGAAGATCTTGGATTTTGCAAGAAGGGCGAAGCAGCGGCTTTTGTCGAGAACGGCGGTATCGCCCCCGGCGGGCATCTGCCGGTCAACACCAACGGGGGGGGGTTATCTTGTGTACACCCCGGGATGTACGGTGCGTTCATCATGATCGAAGCCGTGCGTCAATTGCGCGGTCAATGTGGAGAACGTCAAATCGAAGACGCGCAGATCGCCCTGGTCCATGGCAATGGCGGTTCGCTGTCAAGCCAGGCAACCGCTGTTCTGGGTACGCAGGCGACATTGTGATGCGCATGCCAGCCTCGGCCCCCAGCGAATAAAAAAAGTGGAGACAAATTCATGGATGATGTCAGGAAACGACTCTCGATGTTGCGCCTGCCAGTTATATGCGCGCCCATGTTTATCATTTCAAACCCCGAAATGGTCATAGCCCAATGCAAGAGCGGCATCGTAGGTTCGTTTCCTGCCCTGAATGCGCGGCCGCAAGCCCAATTGGGCGCCTGGCTGGAACAAATTACGACCGCGCTGGCAGAGCATGCAGACCAGCACCCGGACAAACACGTTGCGCCCTTTGCTGTCAATCTGGTGATTCGTGAGTCCAACGACAGGTTATGGGCCGATATAGACGTTCTGGAGCAATTCAAGGTGCCGCTGATCATTACCAGCCTGGCCTCGCCCGCTGCTGTGGTCAAGCGGGTACACGCATGGGGCGGCATCGTCCTTCACGACGTCACGTCCGCAAGGCATGCCCGCAAGGCCATTGACGGCGGTGTGGACGGCCTGATCCTGGTGTCAGCAGGTGCCGGGGGGCATGCCGGCGCGCTGAGCCCTTTTGCGCTACTCAATGAGGTACGGGCGTTTTATAACGGTCCGCTTGTGCTGGCCGGCTCCATAACTAACGGTCGTTCAATTTTATCTGCACAAGTGATGGGGGCCGACTATGTCTATATGGGATCGCGATTTATCGCCACCCGGGAGTCCAGTGCCATACCTGCCTACAAGGAGACGATGGTCTCGTCGAGTGCCGCCGATGTTATCTATACTCCTTATTTCTCGGGCATATCGGCCAATTATCTGAAGCCCAGTATCGTCGCCAGCGGGCTGGATCCGGACAGTCTGCCCGCGACAAGCGCCAGCCCTGGCCAGGGCCGTAGCAAACGCTGGAAAGACATATGGGGTTGCGGCCAGGGTGTGGGAGACATCAACGATATTCCACCTATTGCCGACCTGGTTGATCGGCTTGACGAGGAATACGCTCAAACACGCGCGCTCTGGAAGAAACAGCTTCAATCCTGATATCCAATTGATCACGTGCAAGCTTGCACGCAAGGACAACACTATGAATAGTCTACGTTCACTTTTTGTACCAGCCGGCATTGCGGTCGTGGGCGCATCGGAAAAAATCAACAAAATTCGCGGGCGGTTGCTCAAGCTGCTGATCGATGGCGGCTATCAGGGGAAAATCTATCCCGTTAATCCCAGCAGTGATGTGATCCAGGGTTTGCCGGCTTACCCAAATGTGGCCGCCCTGCCGCAAGTCCCGGACCTGGCCCTGGTTGCGGTCCCGGCCGAACAAGTCATGCAGGTGCTGGAAGAATGCGCTGGTGTCGGCATCAAGGCTGCGGCTATCTTCAGCGCCGGCGCTGCCTCGGACCCTGTCGGTGCGCGCCTTCAGGACAAAGTCGCCGAGTTTGCACAGCGCACCGGCATGCGGGTGCTCGGACCCAACGCCGAAGGGTTTATTGATACGATCGGTGGCGTCATTGCCACGTTCAGCCCGACCATGCAAATGAGTCCGCCGGTCAAGGCAGAAGGCGCCAGACAGGGATATGTGAGCATTGTTTCCCAGTCAGGCGCCATGGCGTTTGCCCTGTACAGTCGGGCGTGCGCGAATTATTTACCTATCGGCCATCTGGTTTCGACAGGAAACGAGGCAGACGTCGAATGCGCGGAGGTCATTGATTATCTGATTGATGAAGGTTCTTCCAAGGCCATTCTGCTATTTCTGGAAGGATTCAAAAATCCGGCCAGATTTGTCGAGGTGGCGCAAAAAGCGGCCAGAGCAGGCATCCCCATCATTGTGGCCAAAGTGGGAAAATCGACGGCCGGACAGCGAGCCACCGTGTCGCATACGGCGCATCTGGCCGGCTCCGATATGGCTTATGACGCCATCTTTTCCCGCTATGGCGTGATACGCGTTGACGACCCTGAAGAAATGATTGCGCTGGGTTCGGTTGTGAGCGCAGGCGCTCTACCAAAAGGCAAGCGGGTTGCCATTATTACCACTTCCGGAGGCGCCGGAGGGTGGGCCGCCGATATCTGTGAAGAAGCAGGACTTAGCGTTCCCGAGTTGCATTCCGATTTCAAGGCGCACTTGCGCGGCATTATTCCGGACTATGGCTCGGCCGAAAACCCGGTCGACGTCACCGCATCGGTCGTAGAGGATGGTGGTGTCACTTTGCTGGCCATCCTGAAAGAAGTAGCCAGCATCGAAGGTATCGACATTGCCCTGGTCATTGTGTCGCTGGTGTCTCCGGAACGCCTCGGTCAGATTGAAATACCCCTGAGCACACTGTTGTCCGCCAGCGCCCGGCCCATGCTGTTTCATTCGCCCGGCACCCCCCACGAGAGCGCCAGTCGCATTCTGATGCAGGCCGGTAGCGCGCAGCTTAGTCTACCCGCCTTCGCCCGTGCCATGAAAAAACTTGCAGACTATAGCCGCTACCTGGAGCGAGACCAGCACGCATTGTCCGAACCGAAGCAGCCCGAAATCGGCTCTGCTGCCACACCATATCGTGCCGATATGCTTGATGATACGGACATGCTCATGGACGCCTACGGCATCCCCCGCCCCGCAGAGGCGCTCGTAATGTCGGTTAGCCAGGCCGTCGCGCAGGCGCAACGCATTGGTTATCCGGTTGCATTGAAGGTTATTTCAGATCAGGTACCCCATAAAACAGAAGCCGGCGCGCTGGCGCTATCGCTGGCAACAGACTCGCAGGTCGCGCACGCATTTGAACAGGTGATTGGCAATGCCCGCAAATATGCCGGTGATTCGTCGATCGATACCGTACTTGTGCAGAAAATGATGCCACCGGGCCGCGAGTTGATGGTTGGCGGCATCATGGACCCGGATTTCGGACCGATGGTTATGCTGGGGTTCGGTGGTATTTATGTTGAGATACTGCGCGATGTTACCTTGGCGCCGGCGCCGCTAAGTCTTGATGACGCGCACGCCATGATCGACAAGTTAAAAGGCAGCAGTCTTCTGCGTGGCGCACGCGGCGAAACAGCTTGCGACCTGAACGCGCTGGCAAACTTGCTGGTGGCGACTTCCCGGTTGCTGAAAGATGCCGCACAGGATATCGACGAACTGGATTTCAACCCCGTCATTGTTTACCCCGAAGGACAAGGCGTGGCGGTTGTCGACAGTCTGATCGTTAAAAAAAGTGACGGTCCTGACATGCTGCCCCTTGCCCTTCATGAACAGACCACGACTATCGCAGGAGGCTGAAAATGGCAGATATTGAATGGACTCAGGAAGGTCCGATTGCGAGAATTAAAATCAACCGAGCCGATAGGAAAAACGCCCTGGGCGGCGATATGCGAGTTCAGTTGGCCGATTATTTCGATCGCGCAAACGCAGACAAATCGGTGCGCGTGGTCATGCTCGAGGGCGAAGGGGACTGCTTCTGTGCGGGTGCGGATGTATCAGGCATGGGACATCTGAGTATTGTGGACTCGCGAACCCGCCTGCAGTCGCATACCCATCTGATGATCAAAAAATTGTACTCGATCGAGAAGCCGGTGATCGCGGTTGTTCGCGGCCCTGCCGTAGGCATGGGACTGTCCATTGTCCTGGCCTGCGACCTGACCATTGCAAGCGACAATGCACGTTTTTCCTGCATCTTTGCGCGCCGCGGCCTTGCTCCCGATACCGGCGCGGCGTTCCTGCTCAGTCGTGTCGTCGGTCATGCCAAGGCCAAAGAGCTGATTTTTACCACTCGCTTCTTTTCGGCAGCCGAAGCCAAGGCGCTGCAGATCATCAACGAAGTGGTGCCCGATGAACAGCTTGAGCAGCAGGCCCATGATTATGCAGCCAGGCTGGCAACACAACCGACTTTTGCCCTGGGCATGGCCAAGAAAATGCTGCAATTCTCTTTGTCGCCCAGTTTTGATCAGTTTCTGGAATACGAAGCCATGATTCAGCCTCTGATTCACTGCACCAGCGATTACCAGGAAGGCATTGCGTCGTTCAAGGAAAAACGCGAGGCCAATTTCGTAGGGCACTAAAGCGCATGGGCGGCCATAGCTCAGGCCGAAGCCGCCCGTTCTTTACACCCGCCATCTGTATGCGCTGCAATTTTTTTCTGCAATACAATTACTGTGTTTTTGAAGTTTCACGCAGACGAACAACGGCATCAACTGCGACAACACCGTCTTTTCGAACAAACAGCGGGTTGATTTCTGCTTCGGCCACCGGTTGAGAATCGATCAGCGCCAGTCTGGAGATGGCAACAATGGCGCGGGCCAGCGCGTTGCAATCGCCTTCGGGCAACTGCCGGTAGCCACGAATCAATTGTGTATGTTTCACTTCATGGATCATCTGCCAGGCCACATGCTCTGACACCGGCGCCAGGCGCAGGGAAAAATCTGGTTTGAGTTCGGCAGTGATGCCGCCTGCGCCAAGCATCACGGTCGGCCCAACCAGCGGGTCGTGCCGATAGCCCAGCATCAGTTCGATCAGGCGGCCCTCCATTTTCTGCACCATATAGCCGTCAATCGCAGCTTGCGGGCAATGGGCCTTTACTTGATCGGCCATCGCGTTCAACGCAGCGGCCAGGGATTCGTCAGAGTCAATGCCAACCTTCACACCACCGGCTTCCGTTTTATGAAGAATGTCTCGCGAGACAACCTTCAGGACCACCGGATAATCAATTGAATGGTCTGCGGCATGCGGTTGTACCATGGCTGACGAAACGACATCGATGCCCAGCGCGTCAAATACCGACATGGCCTCGGGCTCGCTCAAGTTACCGCTTTCCGGGCAGCCATCGGGTAACGTCACAGGCGGCAATTGCTCTGGCTGTCGCTGCCCGAGCGGCACGAAAAATGCGGCCAATGCGTCGGCGCATGATTCGGGGGTACGAAAGGCCGCAATGACGTTTTCCTGCAGCAACAGCAGTGATGCCTGCGCTTCGGGCGACAGGAACGCCACCAGTGGTTTGCTGCTGCCGTGCGCGGTTGCAACTGCATTCAGTATGGGCTGGACCACATATTGCGGATGAAATTGCGCCGAAGAGCCGGCGATGCATAGCACCGCGTCACACCAGTCGGTCTGCATGATTTCGGTCAGCAGGTCCTGATACTGTTCACTGCTCGCCGCCAGGGTCAGGTCGATCACTGGCGTCTGCCGTATGTTCAGCCCTCGCGATGCCATATGCGAAATAAAAGGTGCGGGTGGCGCAACCGCAACGAACCCGCGCAGGCCCAGGTTATCGACCACGGTTGCTGCGCCCCCGCCGGTGGTGGTTATGACAGCCACACGCGCCGGGGTATCACGCCAGGCCTGTGGCCGCAGATGCGCATAGCGTGCAGCCAGAGGAGCAATTTCAAAAAGGGCCTCCAGCATGTTGACGCGCATGACGCTATGAGCGCGGAAATAGGCATCCATGGCGGCGTCATTACCGGCAATGGCACCGGTGTGCGATTGCGACAGCGCATCCCCTTGCTCCGAGCGCCCCAGTTTGTATGCAATTACCGGCTTGCCAGCGCTGCGCGCCCGCTCCAGCGCGCAACTTAATGTGCCCACATCCCGCAAGGTTTCCAAAAACAGCAGTATCACCCGGGTCGCATCATCGTCCACCATGGCATCCAGTATTTCACCGACTGAAATATCGCTTTCATTGCCGACGGAAACCAGGTGGGAGAAACCAAAACCACGTGCAGCCGCCCGCGACATGAGCGAACCCATCATCGAGCCGCTTTGCGAAATAATGCCGATATCGCCGGCAGTCAGATTGTCCATTTCGAATGCGGCATTGACAGAAATGACGCCACCGCTGTGCACATTGGCCAGGCCGATACTATTGGGCCCCAGCACCCGCACGCCCAGGCGCCTTGCACTCGCACACAGTTCCTGTTGCCTTAAGATGCCTTCATCACCCGCCTCTGCAAAGCCGTCGGAATAGATTGTGACTATGCCTATGCCTTTGCGCGCGCACTGCTCCACCACGTCGGTGACACCGGCACTGTCGATCATCACGAACGCATGATCCACGTTATCGGGAAGCTGGTCGATGCTGCCCCAGGCTTTGACACCATTGATCTGCGAAGCCGACGGATTGACTGGATAAATATTGCCGGCAAAGCCGTGTTTCTGCATGAAACGCAAGGGTCGTGCCGTATTTTTTTTCTGATTGCTTGAGGCGCCAATCAATGCTACCGAGGCGGGGTTGAGCAATGCCCTGTTAAATGCCCGACGCTGCGAAGAGCAATCGCCACGCGGATTTGAATCGTCATGTGTCATCGTCATTATCACTACTTCATTTTGAAATTTTTATTATCCGGGGCGTCAGCTAAGCGACAGCTGCCGTACCTGCAACGCCTCGAGCACCCAGATCTGCGATTTGAGAGCGGCCGCAGCCTGGGCGCCCAGCACAGGCGTGACCAGCTCATCATATTTATCATTAAGTTCGTCATCATCTAGCGGACATTCCGGATCGCCTTTGCGATCCTGCGCATAGTGTTCATGAGTCTGGCCATTGTTCATCACAATCGTCACGCGTGACGAGCGATGACGCGGGAACGCGGCGGTCAGCGCCTCATCAGCAGTCAAAGCGATTTTTTTCATCAAGGCGCGCGTGCCCGTGTCCGTGAGTCGCTCTGCATCGAAGGCATTCAGCCTGACCGACCCGTGGCGCAGCGCATGGGCAACCACATAGGGCAAACTGAATTTGCCTTCAAATGCCGTCAGCGGCTCCGCATTTCCTGTCACATTGATTGCAGTTTGATAGGTCGCTACGTGGATCGACGCGATGTCCTCCGGCCTGATGCCATGTTCCTGCTGCAGCGCGAGCACAGCATCGATGGAAGCAAAGGTATGACCGCAACAGCCATGATTTTTCTGGGTAATGCGGGTGATGTTGTAGTCCAGGCCAAGACCGGCAGTGACCACGGGAAGATTCAGCGATCCGCCCAATGCCGCAGCAAAGCCGGCCTCGCCTTCCAGAATGTCGGCCACGCCGGTTACGCCGGCAGCAGCTGCCGTGCCTGCCCGGATGCCCACTGCAGCAGCATGCCCGGCATGCAGTGCCTTGGTCATGGCGTCCGAGCGGAACGCCTGTTGCAAGCCGGCAGCAAACGTCGCTGCGGTGGCAATAGCGTGCTGCATCACGGTCTGATCGCCGGGCGCATACAACGCGGCCACGGCAGCGGCAGCGCCAATACTGCCAACCGTTCCCGTCGTATGAAAATAGCGGTAGTGGGCAGGCTGAATGGCTGCGGCCAGGCGGGTGGAGATTTCATACCCCACCACAATCGCCGTCATAAACGCCAGCCCATCAGCATCGCGCGTATCGGCGGCCGCCAATGCTGCGGATATGACAGGACAGCCCGGATGATAGACACCATCCCGGAAAATATCATCGAACTCCACCGTATGCGACACACTGCCGTTGATCCAGGCGGCTGTAGCAGGAAAGGTAGTGGTGCCAAAGCCCGGTAAACGGGCGAAACCGACACCGGTTTCATCCGCATGCGCCCGAACCAGTTCTACGCCCGGCGACATGCGCGTACCGGGATACAGCGCCGCCAGCCAGTCAAGCACTGCGCGTTTCGTATGATGAAGCACCGGGTCGGTCAGCGCGCGTTCACCGCTTTCGCGGGCGCCGTAATGAGCAAGTTCATGTATGAGCATCGATCGCTTTGAATGTGAAGGCCGCCTTGCGGCAGCGAGCAAATGTAAGCATTCATTCTAGGCAATTGCCGCCGCCGGGCTTTGAAAGTTTGTGAACGCTGCTATCTCGTACCGTGCAAGCAACCATCCGGTTTAAGCCGGTGGGTAAAAATCCTGCGCTGGCCGTGGTCTGCAATCCTGCTTTTCAATTGTGATTTAGATTGGCTTGCGCCGCCTGCGCCAATACTGTTCGCAAGCGCCTGCCCTTCAAGGGCGGTCCGTCGGGCATGGCATGGGCAGCGGAAAAGCGCGCTGCCATCACCAAAGGTGATGTTGTCCATGACTTTTGGTAGCTTACACAGACGCAAAATCCGGCTTAGACTTCAACCAAAGCTGTTGCAGGCTGCCATGGCGTTACAATCGGCGCCTTTCCTGTACGGCAACAGGACTCAACTACAAAATAAACACAAAGGTGATTGCGCCGTGATCACCCACATGGAGACAAACTTTATGCGTCTGAGCCCCTCATTTTTCCTGCTGACCTGTGCGGTAGCGTTCGGGCTTGCGCCTGCTGCCCATGCTGAAGTCAGTTTTTCTGAACGTCCCATTCGACTGATTGTGCCCAGCTCTCCCGGTTCGGGACTGGATAATCTGGCCCGCACCTTTGCGCCCAGCATGGGACAGGCCCTGAAGCAATCTGTCGTGGTAGAGAATCTGGCCGGCGCATCCAACATTTCCGGTACTCGCGAACTGGTGCGCGCCAAGCCCGATGGCTACACCCTGGAGCTGATCTCCTCGAACCATGCGGTCAATCCGAGCCTGCACAAGAACCTGCCCTATGATTCGATGAAAGGTATTACGCCTGTATCCAATCTGGTAACCTCGCCGCTGGTGGTCGCCGTACCCAATACATCGCCCTACAAAACCCTGGGCGAATTGATTGCTGCGGCAAAAAAGGAGCCAAAGCGTCTCAATTACGGGTCGGCCGGTGTCGGCACGGCCCTGCATCTGGCCGGCGTGCTCTTTGAAAAGCGTGCCGATGTACAAATGACCCATATTCCCTATAAAGGCGGCAACACAATTGTGAATGATCTGATCTCAAACCAGATCCAGGTCGCCTTTCTGGCCGTTGCCAGCGTCTCTGAACAAATCAAGGGTGGCATGCTGCGCGGTCTGGCGGTCACTTCGTCCCAGCGCAGCCAGATTCTGCCCGAACTGCCGACATTAACCGAAGCGGGGGTTGCCGACTATGTCTACGAACCGTGGCTTGGCATGATCGCACCGGCAAATCTGCCCGATGACATTCGCGATAAGCTGCAGGCCACAGTCAAGGATGTGTTTGCCACATCAGAGGTGAAAGACAAACTCGAACGCCTTGGCTTCAATATTGTTGTATCCGATCCTCAGTCGTTCGGCAAAACCATTCAGAAAGACATCGACGAGAGCGCAGCGCTGCTCAAATAGGGTTCTTGATGCCTGGGGCAGGCCGGGTCAGTTAAAGGGCCCTGCTGCGTTCCTGAAGGCTTTGCGAGGGCAGACAGGCTTGTGTCTGGTGTGTCCCTACATGGTATTTCACTATTTACTTACATGTCTACCGATGCTCTAATCCAGATCAAACCTGGTTTTCGCGAGTTTGATTTGTGGTCCATTGATCCTACATCCCTGCATCTGTTCATCGCTGTGTGTGAAACTGGCAGCATTGCGCGTGCCGGCGAGCGAGAGCTGCTGTCTGCTGCTGCCGTGAGCAAGCGCATGGTTGAAATAGAAAGAAAAATTGGTGCGCCGCTGTTGTTGCGCAGCCAGCGCGGCGTTACGCCCACCTCGGCCGGCCAGGTGCTGCTAAAACACGCCCGCAGTATCATGGTGGATTATCGTAAGCTGCAAAGCGAGCTGAGTGAGCACGCCCAGGGTGTCAAGGGCCATGTGCGGCTGCTGTCCAACGTCTCGGCCATCATGGAATTTTTACCGGCTGATCTGACCTCGTTCCTGGAAACCCACCCGAACATCCAGGTTGATCTCGAAGAGCATTTCAGTAGTGATATTCCCAGGAAAATCGAAGAGGGCAACGCCGATATCGGCATTTGTCGCGATTTCGTTCCAACCGGCAACACCTGTGTGACGCCCTACCGCTACGACCATTTCGCGATCGTAGTCAACAAGGCGCACCCGCTGGCCGGCAAAAAATCGCTTATGTTCGAGCAGACGCTGGACTATCCGCAAATCGGCTTTTCCATGCAAACCTCCATGAACACGCTGATGTCGCATATAGCGGGTCGTCAGGGCAAGACCCTGACCTATCGCACGCATGTCAGTTCCTTTGACGCGGCCTATCGGCTGATTGAAGCCAATCTGGGCATTGCCGCACTACCACGTGAAGCCGTCGAACGCTATGTCAGGCTTTATGATCTGGAACTGATTCCGCTGGACGATCCATGGGCACGACGCAACTTCGTGCTGTGTACCCGCGCCAACGAAACACTGTCGGGGTCGGCCCAGAAACTCTTTGATCACCTGCAGGCCCAGGCCACCCGCGCCTTGCCCGCTGGCACTTGAGGCGAGACGCCCCCCGGCCATAACAAAACCTGATGGTTACCATGACCATCCGGGCATTACCGTAAACCGCGATTCGTCGTAGACTGTTCCCATCAATGTAAAGGAACTGTCATGACAGATCATGTCCATATTCAGGAAGTCGGCTTGCGCGATGGCCTGCAAAGCATCGCCACCACCATGCCGACCGAAGCCAAGAAGCGCTGGATCAGCGCTGCATACGACGCCGGATTGCGCCATATCGAAGTAACCTCATTCGTCCCGCCAAAGCTGTTGCCCCAATTGGCAGACTCCGCGCAAATCGTGGACTATTCCCTGCAGTTTGATGGCCTGACCGTCACTGCGCTGGTGCCCAACCTGAAAGGCGCCGAGAACGCCCTGAAGGCTGGCGTGCATCGCATTGTGGCCCCAATTTCTGTCAGCACCCAGCACAGCCTGGCCAATGTCCGCCGTAAACCCATGGAAATGGTGCAGGAATTCGGACGTATCCGTGAACTGATTGACGCCCACGGTGGTCGCACAACGCTGATAGCCGGCCTGTCTACCGTATTCGGTTGTACGCTACAGGGTGAGGTACCCGTGGATGACGTATGCGAAGTCGTTATCGGCAGTATCGCAGCAGGCGCCGATACCGTGGCGCTTGCCGATACGACGGGACATGCAACACCTGCACAGGTGCACCAGGTCATAACGGCGGTACGTGCTGTAGCGGGCGAGCGTTTGCGCAGCATGCATTTTCATGACACCCGTGGTATGGGTCTGGCCAATACGGTTATCGCACTGCAAAACGGCATCAGGGAGTTTGATGCATCACTGGCCGGCATTGGCGGCTGCCCGCATGCGCCCGGCGCCACCGGCAACGTGGTCACCGAAGATCTGGTTTTCATGCTCGAATCGATGGGCTATCACACCGGTATTTCAGTTGAAAGCCTGCTGGCCTGCCGGCAGATCCTGTCGCAGGCCCTGCCGCAGGAACCTCTGTACGGTTTTATCAATCGGGCAGGTCTGCCCAACACATTCACGCAGCAAAGAGCAACACAATGAATTCTGTCACATCACAAGCATTGCCCCTGGACGGTATCCGCGTCGTTGAAATGTCCCATATGGTTATGGGGCCAACCTGCGGAATGATTCTTGCCGATCTGGGCGCCGAAGTCATCAAGGTTGAACCGCTTACAGGCGACAAGACCCGCGAACTGCTGGGCGCCGGCGCGGGTTTTTTCCGCACCTTCAACCGCAACAAGAAAAGTATTTCGGTTGACATAAAAGACCAGCAGGCCATTGACGCTGTCCTGAAACTGGTTGATTCAGCAGACGTTTTTGTCGAAAACTTCAAGCCTGGTCGCATGGCTTCTCTGGGCCTTGATTACGAGAGCTTGAAGGCGCGCAATCCCGGGCTTATTTATGTGTCGCACAAGGGGTTTTTGCAGGGACCTTACGAGAAACGCCTGGCCCTGGATGAAGTGGTGCAGATGATGGCCGGCCTGGCCTATATGACCGGCCCCGTTGGTCGACCGCTGCGTGCAGGTACCTCTGTAAACGACATCATGGGCGGCATGTTCGGTGCGCTGGGTGTCCTGGCGGCACTGTTTCAGCGCAACAGCACCGGCCAGGGCAAGCAAATCCAGAGCGCACTGTTCGAAAACTGCGTGCTGCTCTCAGCACAACACATGCAGCAGTATGCGGTCACGGGCGTGGCCGCCAACCCCATGCCGGAACGCATCAGCGCCTGGGGCATTTATGATACGTTCGAATTGGCCGGTGGCCGCCTCATGTTCATCGCCGCCACCGGCGATGCGCCATGGAAGGAGCTGTGCGAGATTCTGCAGCGCCCGGATCTGTATCTCGATCCGCGTCTGAAAACCAATAATGATCGTGTGCTCGCGCGTGATTGGCTGATTCCCGAACTGGGTGTAACGCTCAAAAGTATCGAGGCCGAAGCGCTGGCGCCCGTTTTTGAAGCACGGCAAATCCCGTTTGCCTATATCACCAAACCCGAGGAGCTGTTTGATGACCCGCACCTGCAGCAAAGCGGTGGCCTGGGCCGTCAGGTATTGGAAGACGGATCGGAAACGCCCATGCCGCTGTTGCCTATCAGCATGGACGGCCAGCGTCTGCAGCCACGGCAACCCATCGCGCGTATCGGCGAACACACAGAAAGCGTATTGCGTGATCTGGGGTACGAGGCGGCCGAGATCGCCCGCCTGGCCGCAGCCGGCGTGCTGAAGGTAGCGTAATGGATTACGTTACGGGACTGGATAGCCCGCCTGTTGTGCTATCGCCTGCAATCCGGCAATCGTAAACGTGTGCATGTGACGGGCCATATCTTCGACAGCGTGTGAATACAGCGGCTGTATCGGGGTCGCAATACTCCGGTCCAGTATCAACAGCATCATAACCGGCCCGATGACACTTAACACGGAGCGTAACAACTGCGGATCGGCCACAGGCATGCCGGTCAGCTCCATGATGACCTCGCGCAGTACCTCGAACTTGGGCAGCGTATCTTCTTCCATAATTTGCGACAACAGGGGCGACGGCGCCAGCAATTCTCGCGCCCACAAGCGAATATGCCAGCTTTTGGCATCATAGGTCGCACGCAACAGCCCTTCGATCAATAGGTAGAGTTTGTTCGAAGGCGGCGCCGCGCTATGGCCGATCTCCCGCACAAAATCCAGGCTCATGACTTCGCGATGTACTTCCTTAAGCAGGGTCAGATACAGGCCATCGCGACTGCCGAAATGATAGTTCACAGCTGCCATATTAACGCCAGCGGCCTCGCAGATTGCCTTGCTGGTCGTATCGGCATAGCCGCGTTCGGCAAACAGGGTGCCGGCCTGCGCAATAATATGCCGCACAGTCGCGTCACCGTCGCTACGGCTGGCGCGACCACTGCGAATAACGGGGGTGGCACCGGCTGACTGGCGGCTTGTGCTGCGGGAGCTGTTTTTGGCAATCATGATATCGGGAATCATCTGGAATTAATATAACAAATGGGCGCTTTACATATAATTCAAATTTGAATTAGAATTATAGCTCATTTGCTCTTGCCTGACACACGAAGTGAACGGATTATTTCAATCATGAATAAAAAAATCGCAGTTGTAGTAGTTCTTGCCGTCATAGCCATCGCGGCCGGCACATGGTGGTTTTATGGACGGTCTGCCCCAACAACCGACCATTTGACGCTATATGGCAATGTCGATATCAGGCAGATCTCACTTGCTTTTGAAAACAGCGACCGGGTACGTGAAATGCGCGTCGAAGAAGGCGACAGCGTGAAGGCGGGCCAGGTACTGGCCACGCTCGATACCCGCAATCTGGCACTGCAAGCCGATCAGGCAAAGGCACAAGTAGCTGCGCAGGAGCAGGCGCTATTGCGATTGAAAAACGGCACCCGCCCCGAAGAAGTGGAGCAGTTGCAGGCCCAGGTCAGGGCGGCAGAGGCCGAAGCCAGGCAGGCTCAGAGCCGTTACAAACGGTTAAAAGACATTGCGACGCGCTCTGGTGGTCAGGCGATCAGCAAACAGGAAGTGGACGATACACTGGCCTCGGCTCAAGTGGCCGAGGCTCAGCTTGAGAACCAGCGCAAGGCGCTCAAACTGGCCCAGATCGGACCGCGTGATGAGGATATTGCCCAGGCACAGGCCGAGTTGGCCGCAGCAAAAGCGAATCTGGCACTGCTGGAACATCAATTGACCCTGTCGGTTCTTAAATCACCCACCAATGCGGTTGTCCGCGCACGGCTGCTGGAACCCGGGGATATGGCATCTCCGGTCAAACCGGCCTATACCCTGGCCCTGACCTCGCCCAAATGGGTCCGGGCCTATGTGAACGAAGTCCAGCTCGGGCACGTCAGGCCCGATATGCCAGCTGCAATCATGACCGATAGCCACCCGGATGAAACCATCTCCGGGCGTGTTGGCTATATTTCACCAGTGGCAGAATTTACACCAAAGAATGTACAGACTGAAGAGCTGCGTACCAGCCTGGTCTACGAAGTACGTATTCTGGTTGACGATCCGCAAAATCGGCTGCGCCTTGGCATGCCGGCCACCGTCAATATTGCACTTGACAAGGCAGTGCCTGATACCGATAGCCGGCTTTCGTCCGGAGCAAACAAATGACCAGCCGCAATCCTGCAGCTGACAGCAGCGCAGTCGCAGCAACGGATGGTCTCCTTGCCGGGAAAACAGATAATCCGGCAGAGCGCGCCGACGTTGCCGTTAGCGCCAGCGGAGTCAGCAAGCGCTTCAAGGTCAAGGAAACAGGTTCAACGGTACTGGCATTGGACAACGTGGACGTGCAGGTAGCCGCGGGCCAGCTTACGGCGATTGTCGGTCCCGACGGGGCCGGCAAAACGACGTTTCTCAGGCTTGTGTCCGGGCTGATGCGTCCTGACACAGGCACATTGCAGGTGCTGGGTATTGACGTTATTCGCAATCCGCAGGCGGTGCAGGATCGCATAAGCTATATGCCGCAAAAATTCGGGCTATATGAAGACCTGAGTGTGCAGGAAAACCTTGATCTGTATGCCGATTTGCATGGCGTTGCACAGGACGTGCGCCGGGAACGCTTTGCCAACCTGCTGGAGATGACGGATCTGAAACGGTTTACCGCGCGCCTGGCCGGCAAACTGTCGGGCGGCATGAAACAAAAACTGGGCCTGGCCTGCACTCTCGTTCGCTCGCCCCAGTTGTTGCTACTGGACGAGCCAACCGTCGGCGTAGACCCCCTGTCACGGCGCGAATTATGGGAAATCGTGCAGCAATTGCGGGAACAGGAGCAGTTGTCGGTACTGCTGACCACCGCGTATCTGGACGAAGCGGAACGCTGCGCCAGTGTATATGTGTTGCATGAGGGCAGGCTGCTTTCCAGCGGTCCACCGGAGGCGACCAGTGAACATGCTCGTGGTCTGTGCTATCTGGTAACACCGACCGGCAATGAACACCCTCGCGACCTGCAAGCACAACTGCTGGATAACACCGCCGCGGTCATCGATGCCGTGCCGGAAGCGGGAGATGTCCGTGTCATTCGGCGCCCCGAATCAGATCCATCACAACTGCAATTGAACGGGCGAGCACTGGAACCTGCTCAGGCCCGCCTTGAGGATGGGTTCATGGTGTTGCTGCGCAGTGGTAGCGACGTTGATATGGAGGCAACCTCCGACCAGGGTACCCGGAACTTGCATAACGCTGCTCCAGGCCTTGCAAGCACCGGAAACGAGGACCAGATGCAGCTGACAAGCCGGAAGAACGCTGCAGATGCCATAGACCAACCTCGCTTGCAGGACGCCCCGCACACGGCTTCAGGAAACGGCAATAACGGTATCGTGATTGATGTCCGGGATCTGGTCAGAAAGTTCGGTGAGTTTACAGCCGTCGATAGCACCACCTTCAACGTCAAGCGCGGTGAGATTTTTGGTTTGCTTGGCCCCAACGGCGCCGGCAAAACCACGACCTTTCGCATGCTTTGCGGGCTTCTGCCTGCCACGAGTGGTCATGCCGAAGTGGCCGGTATGGATATGCGCAAGGCCCGCGCCGAAGCCCGCCAGCGTATTGGCTACGTTTCGCAGAAGTTCGCCTTGTATGGCAACCTGTCCGTGATGGAGAATCTGCGCTTTTTTGGACGTGCCTACGGGCTGATGAACAAGCGACTGGCCCAGCGCATTACCGCCGTTACCACGCAGTTCGAGCTGCAACGCTATGAGAAAATGCCGGCCGGACAGTTACCGGGCGGCGTCAAACAACGCCTGGCCATGGCTGTCGGGCTGCTGCATGAGCCCGATGTGCTGTTTCTGGATGAACCCACCAGTGGGACTGATCCCCTGGCTCGTCGCGGCTTCTGGCAACGCATTACCAGGCTTGCCGGTGGCGGTACCACGATTGTGATTACAACGCATTTTATGGAAGAGGCCGAATATTGCGATCGCATTGTCATTCAGGATGCCGGCAAACTCGTGGCCTATGGCACACCGGATGAAGTGCGCACGCAGGCAGGCGGGACCGACAGAATGACCATGGAAGCGGCCTTCATCCGTATTGTGGAACAGGGACGCAGCGAACGCGGCAATAACCAGAAGGTGGCGGCATGAACACAGAACCGCAGTCTGCATCGACATTACGTCAAGATCGTAGCGGCGGCTTCTGGCTGCGTCTGATATCGCTGACGCGCAAGGAATTTCGCCAACTGTGGCGTGACGCCAGTAATCTGATGATTGGTATCGGTCTGCCGATAGCGCTGATTCTCATTTTCGGGTATGCGCTTACCTTTGATGTGCGCGATGCGCGTGTCGCCGTCGTGCTGGAAGATTCCTCGCCGGTGGCGCAAAGCCTGATTTCCAGCCTGGAGCTTTCCGACTATTTTGTGCCAGTCAAAGTGACCTCTATGCATGAAGCCACCGAGATGATGAAGGCCCATGAATCGGACGCCATCCTCCGAATTCCGTCAGATTTCGCAAGACGTCTGTCTACAGGAGATGCCCAGGTACAAACGCTGCTGCTCGGGTCTGATCCAACACGCGCCAGCGCCATCAGAAGCTATCTGGAGGGTGCAGTAGCCATATGGGGGCAAAAGCAGGCCTCGCGCAGCCACAGTCCTGCAGCACAGGGCTCAGTGGTCATCGTCGATCGCATGTGGTTTAACGCTGCCAACAACAGCACCTGGTATCTGGTGCCCGGGCTTATTGCACTTATCATGACCCTGGTTGGCACCTTCCTGACAGCGCTGGTCATGGCACGCGAATGGGAGCGCGGCACGATCGAGGCCTTGTTTGTCACGCCGGTGCGGCCTGTCGAAATTCTCATTGCAAAAATCATCCCCTATTTCTTTATCGGGCTGCTGGGACTGGTCATGTGCGTGGTCACCGCGCGCGTACTGTTCGATGTGCCCATTTACGGGTCGATGTGGGTTCTGGTGCTGGCATCCATGCTGTACATGTTTGTCTCCCTGGGCATCGGCCTGCTGATCTCTGCCATGACCAAAAACCAGTTCCTGGCCAGCCAGGTCGCACTGCTGGCAAGCTTTCTGCCGGCCATGATGCTGACCGGATTTATCTTCGATCTGCGCAATGTGCCCACAGCGGTGTACGTCATTGGCCAACTGGTGCCGGCAACATATTTTCTTGAACTGGTCAAATCGCTTTTCCTTGCCGGCAACTACTGGCCCATGATCATCAAAAACTGCAGTGTGCTGGCTGTCTATGCCGTCGTTCTGCTGGGGTTGGCGCGTTTTGTCACCTGCAAGAAACTGGATTGAACCCTATGCTGGCCTTTTTCAACTATCTGCTGCGCCTGGCCAATCTTTGCCAGAAGGAATTTATTGCAGTGCTCAAGGATCCAGCCAATCGGGTCATTCTGATCGTGCCGCCGATCCTGCAAAGCCTGCTGTTTGGCTATGCCGCCAATTTCGATTTGACCAACGTCCCCTATGCCGTACTGGATGAAAGTCGCGGCGGCGCATCCACCGAACTCATTGCACGCTTTGACGGCACCGGGGTTTTTCATCGGGTCGCAACGTTAGATTCTGCCAGCCAGATTTCAGAAGTGATCGATACCGGTTCGGCCCTGCTGGTAGTGCATTTCAGTCCCGATTTCGAACGCCTGTTGTCGGCAGGCCATACTACGCCTTTGCAGGTCATTCTGGATGGCCGTAACTCAACCACGGCGGGATCTGCCGCCGGCCAGCTACAGGCCATCATATCGGCCTATAACCAGCGCGATGGCCATGACGAAGCCAAACCGGCCGTGACCGTTATGTCACGCGCCTGGTACAACCCTAATCTGGAGTCGCGCTGGAATATTGTGCCTGCACTGATCGCCTCGCTCAGCATGATACAAACCATCATGCTGGCGGCGCTTTCAGTGGCACGCGAGCGCGAACAGGGCACGTTCGACCAATTGCTGGTGACACCGTATACGCCGCTGCAGATCATGATCGGCAAGGCCATTCCGTCCATTGCAATCGGGCTCTCACAGGCAATGCTGGTGCTGACAATTTCACTCTACTGGTTTGATATTCCGATGACTGGCAGCTTTTGGGCGCTCTTGCTGGCCATGCTGATGTTCATGATCACCATTGTCGGGATCGGCTTGTCGATCTCAGCCCTGTCGGCAAATATGCAACAAGCCATGCTCTACACGTTTGTGCTCATCATGCCGCTCACACTGCTATCGGGCCTGGCAACACCGGTGAGCAACATGCCCCATTTCATGCAGGTGGCCACTTACGCCAACCCGCTACGCTTTGCGATTGACCTGGTACGAAGAATCTATCTGGAAGGCGCGCCGCTCACGCTACTATGGCATGACTTTATCCCATTTGTGGGAATTACACTTGTGACCATGCCGCTTGCCGCATGGCTGTTTCGCAACAAGCTGTAGCGGTCACAACCACTGCGAAACAGTGCCCAACAGCAGGCGTGCTATCCTGCAATAGCGCGCCCGCGATCGCGCGCTCATCACCGGAAAACGGCACTATGAAAGGGACATCCTGCGCTTGGCCGGCGGCAATTTTAGCCCGGACGCAAGATGCCAGTCATTTCCCGAGCGCCGATTGGAAAAAAATAATGGCGTGGCCGGCAAACGCCGGTTCACGCCAATCGCATCCTGCTATCGAATCCTATTAAGCATTAATATCAACATCGCCGGTTCGGCATCAGGCTGCTGCCACAGCCGCAGTTGCTGTTGCCGATGCATCTACCGGATGTACGGTTCTGGCGGTCAGCACCAGGCGATTCCAGCCATTGATTGCAACGGCCGCCAGGGTATAGCCGGCAATCTGTGCCTCGGTAAAGAATTGCCGCATGGCGTTGTAATCTTCATCAGGAGCACCGGTTTGCGAAACAAGCGTAATCGCTTCGGCCCAGGCTATCACGGCACGTTCCCGGGCACTGAACACCTGGGCTTCACGCCAGACACAAAGCAAGTCCAGTTGTTGCGCATTCAAGCCGTCGGCGCGAGCCTCTTGCAAGTGCATATTCACACAGAACGTGCAGCCATTGATCTGGGAAGCACGAATCTTGATCAAATGAATGAGGGATTTTTCCAGATCTGGATTCTGCATGACGGCGCCTTCCAGGGCGCACATGGCTTTGTAGACAGCAGGGGCGGCTTTGGGAAAATCGTAGCGGGCTTGCATAGTGAACTCCGAAAATATGTATGACAGTTGAGATACGTCGGATCGGCCAGCGGGTACCGGCCGTCCGTTTCTATACATGGCTTTTCGAGCGAGCACGGCTTGCTGCCCGTGCCGTTATCTGCTGCTCATGCCAATTGAAATCGATGTATGCATGATAAAGCAGCTGGCGGCCAGACGAAAGAGCCAAGAGTGATGATTAGCGATAGACCATGAATGCGCTCGAACCATGTCGCATGTGCATATGCTTTACAGCCGACGCTTATATTTCATATCGTCCCGCATTGCCCCGCCCTGTTTTCTGCCAAGTCTTCTGCCAGAAGACCAGCGCGACATGCATACCCATTGCATGCCGAAAAAGAAGATGCACGCCGGCCTACAACAACGGCAGGATGCGTTCACCCAGTTGGCGAGCCGCGTCGCGCGAGGCAACATTGGTAAAACTCATCAGCAGGCCATGCGTGACAGGCGGCTTCAGATACCACTCCGAAAGTCCATGCGCAAACATGCCCTGTTCGCAAATTCTATGCGCAATCGCCACGTCATCCATGTCCGTACCGTCCCGGGGACGCAAAATCAGGTGCATGCCGCCCGGCTGCAGCTCCACGCGCAAGCGATCACCCAGTACGTCCATCAAACCGGCAGCGACTGCTTCACGTCGCTCTGCGTACAAGCGGCGCATCCGCTGAATATGACGGCTGAAATGACCTTCCTTCATGAAGGCCGTAACAATCGCCTGCACCAGCGACGGCGCGCCACTGCCGTATATCTGCGTCGCTTTGTCGAACCGCGTTACCAGCCCTTGCGGAACAACACAATAGGCCAGACGAAGACCAGGAAACATAACTTTGCTGAACGTACCGGAATAAATCACCCTGCCCTCGCTGTCCAGGCTTTTGAGCGCAGGCAATGGGCGACCCAGATAACGATATTCACCGTCGTAATCGTCTTCGATAACCCACGCATCACTTTGCGCAGCCCAGTCCAGCAATGCCAGACGCCGCGCCAGCGACAGCGACACACTCAAGGGGCTCTGGTGCGCCGGTGTAACGACCGCCAGACGGGCATCTGCAGCAAGCCGTTTACCCTGCTCAACACAAATACCATCGCCATCCACAGGCACCGGAACCAGCGACATTCCCACACTTCTCAGGACATCTTTGGTCGGTTCATAGCCAGGATCTTCCACCCACGCCTTGTCGCCCGCCATCAGCAACGTGCGCGACACCAGATCAATGGTGCCCCGATAGCCCGATGTAATAAATACCTGTTGCGGTCTGCAATCGATGCCGCGCGACACCCGCAGATAACCGGCAATGGCCTCACGCAATATCGTGGCGCCGGCAAAGGGTGGATAAACCATATCCTGGATCTGGGTGCTGCGTGCACAGCGGGCGGCCAGACGAGCCCAGATCTTGCGTGGGAAGGCATCCAACGCGGGCAGTCCCATCTGGAACGGCGCAACCGGTTGATGCTGCGGCAGCGCGGTAAATGCCGCAGAAACAGGCTCGGCCGATAATGGCGCTCCGCCAAGATGTTCGAGCCCGGGCATGACCACCGTTCCAGCCTGCCCTCGCGCCTGCACGTAACCTTCAGAGGCCAGCAAACTGTAGGCGGTCTCAATCGTGCCGCGCGCCAGGCCCAGTTCTTTAGCCAACGCACGCGCTGCAGGAATTCGCTGGCCTGGCGATATCAAGCCGTCGGTGATGGCATTGCGAAGGCGCAGATAGATTTGCTGATACAAAGGCATGCTGGCCTGAGGATCCAGAGACGATAAACCATAGCGTTGTGTCTGATTCATGGACTAGTCCGTATCGTAGTTCTTGGCTCTTCAGATTATGGCATAACGGCATTACCATCTCTGTATAGACCTATCATATTTGAAAAGGAAACCGTAAATGGCACAAGTAGCCCAAGGCGCCGGCGCTGTCGGTGAGTCCGACAGCAACGAAACACCGGACAAATCAGATACCATCATACTGGCGCACCTGGATAACGAAACCCAGATCCGCGCCGCCTTTGCCGTCATGCATCAATTGCGCCCGCATCTGGCAAATGCGGACGATATGCTTGAACGTGTGCAGCGCATGCAGCAGAACGACGGCTATCGCATGCTTGCGATCTGGAATAACACGGATGTGATTGCAATCGCAGGTTATCGCCTGCAGGAAAATCTCATCTACGGACCGTTTTTATATGTAGACGATCTGATTACAGTGGACACAGCCAGAGGCCAGCGTTGCGGCGCAAGGCTGCTGCAAGCGCTGCAAAACATAGGTATTGATGCCGGGTGTGCGCGCCTGGTTCTGGATACCGGCCTGGCCAATTCGCTTGCACAGCGCTTCTATTTTCGCCAGGGCCTGTTGAGCACAGCTCTGCATTTTGGTATGACGTTACCGCCCGCCAACTGATCCAACCGGGGCAATAAGCGTTATAAAAATTTGGCTCATAATAAATTAATCACAATTGTAATAAACAGTTTGCTATCACTATCTTTCCTGCAACCGGATAGGCAAGCAACGAATACGGAACGCTAATGAAATTATTGCATTTAACATTCAGCCCACGCGGCGAAGAATCTGAAAGCACGCAGCTTTCCCAGGCCATTGTGAATCGGTTGCGCAGCCAGCACTCGGTTAGCCGCATTATCAGGCGCGACTGGCGTTTACACGCTACCTCGGCGATTGATGCCGACTATGCCAAAGCACTGGCCAATGCAGCCCGTAGCAGCCCGGATAGTTCAACGTATGAGGGGTCGCTGGAAGAATCAGAAAGGCTGATATGCGAGCTTGAAGAAGCAGACATGGTCGTCATTGGCACGCCAATGCACAACTTCACCGTGCCCGCCGCGCTCAAGACCTGGATAGACCTTGTGGTACGCGTCAATCGCAGTTTCAATATCACACCTGCAGGCAAAGTGGGCACGCTGGCCAGCAAGCCTGTTTATATCGCGATTGCATCCGGGGGCTTTTTCGGCAGTGAACACAGCCGTCAGCCGGATTTTCTTACACCCTATCTGAAAGCCATTCTGGCAACGATCGGATTGCATGATCTGCGTTTTTTTTCGGCTCAGGGGATGGCGCTGGATCAGGATAAAGTCAAAGCGCAGCGGCAGGATGCGCTTGATCATGTAATGAATATCAGCACCGCAATAACGCAGGTTCAATAACGTTGCCGCTATAGATATCCGGTGCAGATCCGGTAACAGGCGTGGCGATTTTCGTTATGATAAAGGGCGTGTCAGGCTTTGTTGACGAGGCGGTTGGAGCGGTCAGCGAAACGTAATGCCCTTTCGTTCATCTGTTGCTGCCAGATGCAGCCTCACTTCCCAATACAAAAATTCGAAAATATTTCGCCCAGCAAATCATCGCTGGAGAACTGGCCGGTAATACTCCACAGGGACTCGTGTGCAAGCCGCAATTCCTCCGCAAAAAGGTCCAGCACGCGATCGTTTTGCGCAGCATGTTCCTTGGCATTAAGCAAATGTTGCGCTGCTTTTTGCAACGCTTCCAGATGCCGTTCACGGGCCAGCCACGGTGATTCGGCACCCGGGTTCCAGCCGGCAATCTGCAACAGCTTGCTGCGCAGCACATCCAGGCCGGTCTCGTGAACCGCAGAGATCAAGATGCGCGAGACCTCGTGCGTGCTGGCTGTGTTGCCATCTGCCGCGGGTCGCGCAATCAACGCTTTGAGGGCCGCCTCGTCAAGCAGATCGATTTTGTTGAATACTTCCAGCACCGGCGTGCGTTGTGGCAAGCGGCGCGTAATCCCGGCATCCAGCTCGTCGTTAGGCGTACGCGCATCCTGCAAGTGAATAATCACATTTGCCTTGGCTATTTCCGCCCAGCTGCGTGCGATACCAATACTTTCCACGGTATCGTCAGTGTCGCGCAGGCCTGCCGTATCGACGATATGAATGGGCACGCCTTCAATGTGGATCTGCTGCGTGACTTTGTCACGTGTGGTGCCGGCAATCGGAGTGACAATTGCAATATCGTCGCCTGCCAGGGCATTAAGCAGGCTGGATTTACCGACATTTGGCTGGCCCGCCAGCACGACATGCAATCCTTCGCGCAGAATCATGCCCTGACGCGCCTGTCGCACCAGTTCTGCCATGTCGCCAAGAATGCCGCCTAATGTTTCGCGCGCTTGGTATTTTTCCAGAAATTCGATTTCTTCTTCGGGAAAATCCAGCGTGGCCTCTACCAACATGCGCAGATGAATGATTTGATCCGCCAGATTGTTCACCTGTGCAGAAAAGGAACCACTCAAAGAGGCCATGGCGCTGCGCGCGGCTGCCTCTGAGGAAGCGTCGATCAAGTCGGCCACTGCCTCGGCCTGTGCCAGATCCAGACGGTTGTTCAGAAAAGCGCGCTGAGTAAACTCACCGGGCTCGGCGTGACGCATGCGCAGTGGCGCGCCCACCTGCAGACAACGATCAAGGATTCTTTTCAATACTGCCGGGCCGCCGTGGCCCTGCAATTCCAGCACATCTTCGCCGGTGTACGAATGCGGCGCGCGAAAATAAATGGCGATGCCTTCGTCAATAGGCTCGCCCTTGCTATCGCAAAATGGCAGAAAATAGGCATGGCGCGCCGCCAGTTCCCGCCCGAACAGCTGCGCGATCAGGCCTGTCAGATCGGGGCCCGAGATACGAATGACGCCTATACCGCCGCGCCCTGGCGCGGTTGCGATAGCAGCAATGGGATCGTTGGCAGGTGCGGACATAGGCGAAACATCAGTGAAGTTAGCCTATTATATCGGTTATTTCAGGGGCTGATCGGCAAACTTGCCCAATAGAGGAGGTATCCCGGCGGCAAATGCACTCGCCGATAAATACCTTCGAGCCCACTTTACACAATCAGGTCGCCATAACGACTGAAACAGGTTTATGACGGCAAACCGTAGATTTTTTTGCAAATAGTGATAGAATTAAATCTCAGCCACTTGCCCGCACATTGTGCGGGCATTTTTTTCGCCTGTGGTCAGTCAGATACGACCAAACCGCTTCAAATCATATGGCGCCGCGTCAAAGCCCGGATCTTCACCTGTCATCAAATCTGCAATCAATCTGCCTGTAACAGGCCCCAGGGTGAATCCATGATGAGCATGGCCGAATGCCATCCACAGACCGCGATGACGATATGCCGACCCGATTACCGGCAGCATATCAGGAAGACACGGCCTGGCACCTATCCAGGGCTTGCTCTCTACCGGTTCTCCCAGAGAGAACATCTGTGCAGCCTGGATCCTGGCTTTAGCCAATTGTACCGGTGATGCGCGCGCATCCCTGCGTGCAAGCTCAACACCGGTCGTTAAGCGAATGCCATTTGTCATCGGTGATAACACAAAGCCGTTTTCCACATCTACCACAGGATGCGTCAGGCTTGCACTATTGTGCACCTTGAAGTGCTGATGGTAGCCGCGCTTTACCGCAAGGGGAACCTGATAGTCCAATGACTTGAGCAAATCGCCCGACCAGGGACCCAACGCAATGACAGCATCGCCAGCCTGCAACTGGCCGGCTTGCGTGCGGACCGTCCAGGATTTTTCACTTTCACAAAGTGTAAGCGCATCGCCCTGCAGCACTCTGCCGCCGCGTTGAACGAAAAGCGCCGCGTAGCCGCTTACCACGGCGCCCGGATCGCTGACCGTTACCGGATCCTGCCAGTGAATCGCTCCAGCCATGATTGGCTTCAGGTGCGGCTCTTGAGCCGCCAGCGCGTGCTGATCCAGTATTCGATAACGCAAACCATAGGTTTTCAATTTTTCGGCGTCAGCCACTGCGCGCGCCAGCCACGCGGGGCTGCGCAGGCACTCAATCCAGCCGGTACGACGAAACAGATGGATAACGTGTGCCGCCTGTGCCAGCTCGTCATGCTCAAGAACACTGCGCTCGATCAAAGGCAACATATAAGTCGCGGCCTGAGCAAGCCGTTGCGGCGAAGAATGCCACCAGTAACGTGCAAGCCATGCTGCAATTTGCGGCAGAAAGAACGGATGATAGCGAACTTCGGTTCGTCGATTAAAAGCATAGGCCAGCAGCAGACGAATATCCCGTGGAAACGAATACGGAATAACGCTGGACCGCTCAATCAGTCCTGCGTTGCCAAAACTCGTTTCTTTACCCGGCTCGCGCTTGTCCAGCAGAACAACATCGCGCCCTCGGGCTTGCAAATGCAGTGCAATCGATACGCCGACAATACCGGCTCCCAGTACAACAACATCGGTCTTCAATGAAGCGCCTCCCAGGCCGTTTGCGTGCGGTTGTCGGTCGAGCCTATTTTTATCGTGCTGGTGATTATCTTTATCATTTCAGAAATTTCTGATTCTCCATGCAATTGCATTTGCCATTAATATGCCACGTTTTGACAATCTGGTTCGTCGGACATTATCCCGTCTTCATGCCGCAAATGATCCGCCTGGAATCTCCATCGTGTTTTTACTCCACCGGTAGGCGTGATTTCCAGCAGGGGAATCGCGGACAGCAGCTCACGTGTATAAGCATGCTTGGGCGCATCAAAGATGGCATCGCGACTGCCTTGCTCGACAATCCTTCCCCTTTGCATCACGGCCACACGATCAGCGACCTGCTCCACGACAGCCAGATCGTGGCTGATAAACAGGCAAGAGAAGCCATAATGTTTTTGCAGTTCCGAAAACAAGCTCAAAATCTGCGCGCGTACGGTCACGTCCAGAGCAGACACCGGTTCATCGGCTATGACAAATTTCGGCCTTCTGGACACTGCGCGAGCAATGGCAATACGTTGCCGCTGACCGCCCGACAGTGCATTTGGATAGCGATCGGCATATTCCTGAGCAGGCAAGCCAACCTCTTCTAGCACCTGGTCAATACGCTGGTTTCGCGCACGATCATTCATGTTCGGAACAGTGCGCAGCGACTCTTGCAGCAACTTGCGCACAGTCATTCTGGGATCCAGCGAAGAATACGGATCCTGAAATACCATCTGACAGTCGTGTCGATAGCGCTGCCAGGCAGAATTGGCCCGGTCGATAGGTTCACCGTCAAATGCGAGTTGGCCACTGGTTTTTCTGAGCAGACCTGCAATGGTCCAGCCCAATGTCGTTTTTCCTGATCCGGAACCGCCGACCAGTGCCAGTACCTCGCGAGGATGAATCTCCAGATCAATTCCATGCAAGGCTCTGACGTCCTGATTTTTCCTGAACAGACCCCCGCGACCTGGATAATCAACCACAATATCTTTTGCCTGTACGACGGGCGTCACGCCTCGGTCAATGTTCCGGGCCGGACCGCGACTGGGCAGAGATGACAACAGTTTTCTGGTGTACGGGTGCTTCGGCGTCGCAATAATGTCAGCCGTCGGCCCCTGTTCAACAATCCGGCCACGTTCCATCACAATGATCTTGTCGGTGTAGCGGGCTACCATGGGTAAATCATGACTGATCAGCAGAACTGCCGTCTGTTGTTCGCGCGTAAGCTCGACCATCAATTCCAGAACATCACGCTGAACAATCGCATCCAGTGCGGTCGTCGGCTCATCTGCGATCAGCAGCGCCGGCCTGACCAGCATAACGGCGGCCAGCATGATTCGTTGGCGCATCCCGCCGGAGAAGTGATGCGGGTAGGCTGTCAGTGATTTTTCGGGATCCTGAATGCCGATGCGAGTGAGCATCTGCAATGTCAATTCACGCCGCCTGGCGGCCGTGTAGTCGCTGTGCAGCGCCAATCCTTCATCCAGTTGGCGGCCAATCGTCATGGATGGATTCAGCGACGTCATGGGTTCCTGAAATACCATCCCCACTTTTGCGCCGCGCATCTGACGCAATTTTTTTGGCGGCATCTCGATCACATCCTGACCATCGAACAGGATGCGACCTGCAGTCCGCTGAATCGCTGGCGGTTCCAGCCGCATGACCGCACGCGCCGTCATGCTCTTGCCCGAACCTGACTCACCAACGATGCCGACGATCTCGCCACGCATCACAGCAAAACCAATATCGTCAACCACCCGTTTCGCACTTTGCCGGGTTTCAAGCTGCAGGTGATTGACCTCTAGAAGCGGTGCTGCGTTCATTATTTCCCCTTGGAGTATGGATCGAGCTTGTCCTGCAGTGCATCACCCAGCAAATTGATACCAAGTAAGGTCATGGATATACACAAGCCAGGAAAAATGCCTAGCCAACCGGCTTGCATCATAAATGGCCGGCTTCCGGCCAGCATGTTGCCCCAGGTCGGCGCCGGCGGTGGCACGCCAAGCCCCAGGAAACTTAGCGAACTTTCGGCCAGCAGTACCCAGCCAAACATGGATGTGGCCAAAACCATCATGGGGCCGAAGCAGTTGGGTAAAATATGCCGAAACAGGATGAACATTTCGGAGTTGCCCATAATGCGGGAAGCGTGGACGAATTCCCGTTCCCGCAGGGGCAGCACGGTACCGCGCACGAGCCGTAGCACTGAAGGCAGGTAGGCAATGCCCAGCGCAACGACAATGCCGTACTTGTTGGCGCCCACTACAGCCAGCAAACCCAGTGCCAGCAACATGCCTGGAAATGCGAGCAACGCGTCGGTAAAACACATCATGAGACGATCCACCCACCCGCGCATATAACCCGCAATCAGTCCGAGCATAGTGCCGGCGACCATGGCGATCAAGACGGTCATGAAACTGATACCCACACTGGTGGTCGCGCCATACAGGATTCGACTGAAGGTATCGCGACCGAACTCATCGGTGCCCAGCCAGTAAGTGGTATCGGGGGCATGCAGCCTGTGTGCAAAATCAGGGGTCATTGGATCAAACGGCGTCCAGAATGCGCCCAGCAGGGCAGCCACCAGGATCGTTCCGCAAAGCAGCGAACCGACCAGGAGGTTGGTGTTGGCGTTAAATTTCATGAGACAGTAACTCGCGGATCGAAAATCGGATAGCACAGATCTACCAGTAGGTTGACCAGAACGTAGATCAGGGCAATGAACAACAGACAGCCTTGGATCACCGGGTAGTCACGCGCGAAAATCGCATCAACCAGCAATCGTCCCAGCCCGGGAATGGTAAATACCGTCTCTACTACCGCCACGCCGCCCAGCAGATTACCCAGTACCAGCCCGATCAAGGTCCAGGTGGGACCGAATGCATTTTTAAAAGTATGACGCCAAAGCACCACGCGGTCTGACAACCCCTTGGCCCTGGCGTGTGTTACGTAATCAAGCCGCAGTACGTCTAACGTCGAGGCCCGCGCCATCCTGAGAATGACCCCGATTTCGTGCAGGAATAAGGTAGTGATCGGCATGATCAGATAGAGTAATCCGCCGCGCCAGTCTTCCAGTGGAGATACGTAGCCAACCACCGGCAGCCAGCCAAGATGAAGTCCAAAAAAAAGCAGGAACAACAGCCCCAACCAGAACGTTGGAACAGAAAGCAGGAGTGTTGCGGTGCTAACCAGCACGGTGTCCGATAGTTTGTTCTGCCGCCAGGCCGCGATCATGCCGGCCGGGACCGCGACCAGACTGGCAAACAACACGGCACACAACACAATGGGGGCACTGATGGTAAACCGCTGTAACACCAAAGAGGTGACCGATTCTCCTGTCGAGATGGAGACACCCAGGTCCCCCCGAAGGACATTACCAAACCAGATCACCAGTTGCTGCGGCAGGCTGCGGTCCAGGCCCAGTTGCTGGCGTAATTCTTGCAGGCTGGCAGGATCGGCCATGTCGCCAAGCATGAGCGCTGCAGGGTCGCCTGGAATCAGGCGAATCAGCATGAATACCGTGACCCCGACAATCAACAGTGTGGGGATCGACATCGCCACACGGGCACAGATAAACCGGAACATGATGTTGTGCCCCTATTCAAACGGACAAGGTAAACCGCTGGAAGACCGGCCGCACCGCCGGCAGAATGGCAACCTCCATTACCCCTTGCGCGGGACGCATCAGCACTGTGGCGGCGGTTGCACTTAAATGGTCGCCTGACGTTGCTTTTTGAGGCGGCCGACAAACGGCATAAGGGTAGCCAAATTGATCCATAAAGGCTTGCCGGAATGTCTCGAAGTCGATTTTTCCGGTATTTTTGGTAAGGTGCCTGAGTACGCGCCGGCCTCGGTAAACGGAATCGGGGCTCGGTAGCAGCTCTCGCAATTTAAGCAGCGCTACTGGACTCTCCCAGTGATTGGCATGGACCAACAGGCCATTCACGGGGTGCAGCAGAAAACTCTCATCCGGCGCGCATTCTATATCGACGGCCTCACCTTCACAGTGGCTGAGCATCATATTATTCGCTACCGATTTGGGGCTGTGATAGACGGCTCGAATGGCGTGGGCGTAATGTGGTGTTTCCAGCGCCTTGCGACGGATCAGCGGTAAGGGGATTCCATTGCGCATGGCAGCCCGATCCGATTCAAGGTTATTGCCGGTAATGGCAATGCCCGCCGCGTTAAATCCTGAGCGCGCAAGCTGTCCTGCTTCCGTGAACACCAGGATATCCGGCCCTTCATCCTGGACAATATGCATCACGATACAAGTCTGTGCACATTCGACGCGCCAATCCCAGTTCTGCCCGTGCATCAGGACCCCATCTGCGCTCATTTCCGGCAGGACCACCGCTGCCGTGCACCCGTCAGGAGCCAGCGTATCTGGCTGCATTCGAGCGTACATCAGCAATTCACGTCTGGCATTGATCACGACAACGTGCTCGAACGGAATCTGCGCACCCTCGGCAATACCGCGCATTTCTTCAACATAACGGGCGTCAAATGCCTCAATGGCCGGCAAGAACGCCTCGGTCAGCGTTTTCAGACGCGCCGGACTGATATCACGTTTTTCCAGCAGGCCTACATAAAATTCTGCTGCCTGTCGGATACGATCCTTCGCCTGCTCGCCATGCTGGCGCCCTCTTTCGCGCGGCCCGCCGCTGATTTTGACAAACGGCAATATATTATCGTCATGCATAGCTAAGTGTCTCACTCCGTTCTGGTCGGTTTGGTTCAATGAAGCGCCATTACTGCTCGCTTACGGTATTTACTTTTTACTCACCTGCCACAAGCGGGCAGCCGAGCCCGGCCAGCTTGTATAACCTTGCACTTTGCCAGAAGCTGCATCAATCGTAATGCCGTTATAGAGCATCACCATGGGCACATCATCGAGAAAATCTTTATGCAACTGATCAAGCAAAGGCTGGCGCTTGGCTCTGTCGCTGGTAGCCATCGCCTGGTCAAGGAGTTCCAAATCCGCAGGGTTGTCCCATACCTTGCGTTTCTGGGTCTTTTTGTCACCCATGAAGTGTTCGTACAGCAACGCATCATCAAAACGTGGTGAGTACGAGAACGCCATCATTTGGTATTTTCCGGAGTTGTAGCGATCCAACTGAGTCGCCCAATCCATCACGTCCAGCTTCACATTCAAGCCCGCCTGCTGCAGCATGGCCTGGGCCAAAATAGCCGCGTTATACATGGACGGATAATCCTTGTTTGTAATCAATGATATTTGCTGCCCCTTGTATCCCGCTATCTGTAATAATTTTTTTGCTTCATTCAGATCGTACCTCCAGCCTGATTGCTGCACAGATGTATAGGACGGCGTTCCTATCGGGATGACAGAATTATTTGGCTTGCCCAGCCCATCGGTTACCATCTCAACCAGCGATTTGATATCTATTGCAGATGCAATCGCACGACGCATCGGCTTAGTCATCAGGGGATCAGCAGTCTGCATCAGGATCGTATTGCGCCTTGCCGTATAACTATGTGATATTTGCAAGTTGGCATTTTTCTTCAGCTCGCCATAATCAGAACTGGTAATGTCCGGAATCAGATCCAGATCACCACGCACCAACGCTGCCTTTGCCGCTGAAGCGTCGGGCACCACCAGGAACTTCACGCGCTCCACCAGTGGCTTTTTGTTGCCCACATATCCGTCAGCTTTGCCTGGCAGGCTTGTGTATTCCTTGAAGGCGAGCAGTTCGACGTAGGAGCCTTTGCTCCAGGTGCCAAGCGCGAATGGACCAGTACCAACGGGTTTGTCCCAACTGCCGTCTGCTTTCAGAGAGGCCTTGTTCAGAATCCCCGTCATGCCGCAATCGGGGCGCGCCAATGTACTCAGGAACATCGGATCGGCCTTGTCAAGCACGACCTTCACCGTCATAGCATCCGGTGCCGAGACATTCGTCACTGTGATCCCATTGCGACCACTGAATTCGGCCCGGCATCGCCAGCCCACATCGGGATTCATATAATGCTTCCAGCTCCATATGACGTCTTGTGCCGTTAACGGCTCTCCATTATGAAACTTGATGCCCTTGCGCAAAAAAAATGTGTAAACAAGGCCGTCCTCAGATTCTTCGACGCGTTCGGCCAGCAGCGGCTTTACTGTGCCAAGATTATCGAACGCGACCAACCCTTCAACCATATGCGAGACAATCATATCGGCTGTGCTGTCACGATTGACGCCTGGTTGCGAACTGCGCAAGTCGGCCGGTATCTGGACATTCAGCGTCTGTGCGCTAGCGCTTCCAATAAAAATACTAGCCATGGAAAAAAAGGAAAGCAGATACTTGTTCATATTATGTAGAGCTCCATTTTCACGAAAGGAAAGACAGGCTTGCAACTTCTGGCCCGACTTGTTGTCAACTTATTTGATTGCGGGCCGATGCGCGGCGCTGCACCAGCACGTCCGAAAAAAAGCCAGTAATCTGATCGATGCAATCCTCCCACCGGTGCGAGACGCCCGGCACGACATCGAGCCGCACCTTGACGCCTGCTGCTTCGAAGGAGCGGCGCAGCGTATCCAGGCGTTCGGGACGAGTCTGCCCTGCGTCGTTGGCGCCCGCCATCCAATGTCGACCACCCGGTTGATGCGTAATTTCCCAGATTTCAGTATCTGCATCACCAACAATCATTTGTACCGGCACCTGCGCCAGCGCCGCCAGATCGATGTCAATGCCGAACAGGTCTGCCACATTGCGGGTACCGACCCACCAGTCCTGCTTCGGATCCAGCAACGTAACCGAGCCTGGCGCACCCACTGATGCTGCCCAGACCCTTGAAGGATGCAGCATGGTGAACCGATGAGTAAAATGACCGCCGCCTGAGAATCCGAACAGACCGAAATCCTTGAAGTCAAAGCCGTAGCGCTTATTAATCTGCTCCACGATATCCAGCAGCACGAGATCGTACCGAATATCGCCTTCACGAATATATTTGTAGCCATTACGATTGTCATCACCCTGAACGCCAACAGGGAACAACGGACACAAGATGAGGCAATTATTCCACCGAGCAAAATGGCTGAAAGCATCGCGATACTCTGTAATCGTTCGCCCAGTTCCATGAACCGCGACAACCAGTTCGGGGGCCGGGCCGGCCTGCTGAACCGAGCGGGGCACGTACATGCAAAAGCTGAAGCGTGGATCCTTGTGACAGGAAAATATCGTCGTATGCCCCAAATCGTACATATTTTCCCCACGTAATTCTGGCGTCGCTTCTGCTGTTGCTGCGGACATAATCGTTGCTCCTTATATTTATGCGCATAAATCAGATGCACAAAGTATACGCACAAAAATGCGGCCATACAAGGTATAATGCAAGCACACAACAACAGATTGCGGCTCTTGTCAGCGCAGAAGGAAAGTAGCCATATGGCAAAAGTACGAGGTAAGGTACCCCGTATGTTGGGTGACGAAATTGCGTTGGAAATACGTAATGGTGGCTTTCGGCCCGGTGAGTGGATACGGCTGAGCGATATCGAAGAGCGCTTCAAAGCCTCGCGTTTCGACGCGCGTCGTGCCCTGTCCGAATTAGTGCTACGTCAGGTGCTTGAACATGCACCCAACCGCGGCTATCGTGTCTATGCGCCAGATGCAGAAACCATCCAACATGTGCGGGAAGCACGTGTTTTTTTAGAAAAAGAAAGTATTCGTAATGTCGTCAGGAACATTGATCAGGACACATTGCATCAGCTTAAAATGCTGGCCGAAGAATTTCATAAGGCAGCCGACCACGGCACACGTAGTGATCAGAATGAAATCAATAACAGATTTCACGTGTTGCTCTTCTCCAGCAGCGGCAACCCGGTCATTGAAGGCATGATAGAAGACTTAAGACAACGCCTTGGAGGCTCTTCCCAGGCCGTATGGCAATCACGCGATGCCTTGCTACAGAGTGCGCTGGATCATATGGATATTGTCGCGGCACTCGAAGCGCGCGATGCCGAGCTTTCCGTCAAACTGATAGAACGACACATCAACCGCCCCAGCAAGTAAGACATATCACAAATGTGGCCGAGCAACCAGATATCGGTTGCCGGTCGATTAGAGTCTGAACACGTGGTTTCAGCAAGCGCTCTCGCGGGGCGAGCCTGGAACTACAGACATACCTTCCATAGTGAAGGATTAGTTATGGTGCCTTGGTAGTTATATTTGCGATGGTGTTGCCTGCCCCCTCGCCGCGCTTCGATTGCATTTTTACTTGGCAAACAGCTGGCTCATGTCCCTGAAGGCCTTGAATTCCAGTGCATTACCACAGGGGTCAAACAGAAACATGGTGGCCTGTTCACCCACCTGGCCTTTGAAGCGTATGCCCGGTTCTATCACAAACTGGGTATTACGCGCTCTCAGGCGCTCCGATAGGGCTTCCCACTGCTTCCATTCAAGGACGACGCCAAAGTGCGGCACAGGCACGTTATGGCCGTCTACGGCATTGGTATGCGCCTGCTGCTGGCTCGCCGTTTGCGGATGTTCGTGAATCACCAGTTGGTGTCCGTAAAAATCAAAATCCACCCATTGCTCGCTGGAACGTCCTTCGGCCAGGCCGAACACTTCGCCATAAAAATTGCGGGCAGCTGCCAGATCGTAGACGGGAATAGCTAAATGAAAAGGTGACAGGCTCATTGGTTTTCCTGATGGTATAAGTGGTATGGGTTTAGCAATATCGCTGCTGGCAACGCTTATTGCGAATGCCATTGCGCTTGGGAGAAGTGCCGGCATGCTCGGCACTGTACTCAATATTTTTATTGTAGGCCCGACTTTAAAAAAATAAAATCAATATATATTTGTAATATACACAAATATTATTTATATATTGAGAGTGTAATGATCCGGGAACTCAAAACATTTATTGCGGTATCCCGCGAGGGCACGTTTGCCGGCGCCGCGCAGAAAATAGGTCTGACCCAGGCTGCAGTAAGCGCCCAGATGCAGCGTCTGGAGGCTGAGTTGGGATTTGCGCTGTTTGACCGGCTGGGGCGATCAGCGAAAATCAATGCGAAGGGACAACAATTGCTTGTGCAGGCGCAGGAATTGATCCAGCTTTACAGCAATCTGGGCGCCACGCCTGTGGCTAACGCCAAAGCCATGCATATCAACGTGGGCGCCATCGCGACGCTGCAACAAACTGTCTTGCCTGATGCGCTCGCAGACTTTCACAATATCTGTCCAGGTTGCCATACCCGTATCATTCCTGGCGTATCCATGGATATGGTGAACCTGGTCGATGCTGGTGACGTAGACATGGCGGCCATTATCCGTCCGCCATTTCAGTTGCAAAGCGAATTGCAATGGCAAACACTGGCACGCGAACCCTTCAGGCTTATTGTTCCTTCCCATGTCGCTGGTAGCGATTGGGCCCAATTGCTGTCAGAGCAGCCATTTATCCGCTACGACCGCGCTTCCTTCGGTGGACGGTTGGTTGATCGTTTCCTGCGGCAAATGCATATCAGCCTGCACGAAATTTGCGAATGTGATGAACTTGAAACGATCGTCAAGCTGGTGGCAAACGGCGCAGGCGTCGCCCTGTTCCCGCAAACCGCCGCTTTCGCGCACTGGCCTGCGAAAGTTCGCGCCATTGATTTAGGCGTCCATACCTTCTATCGCGAAACCGGTTTGCTTCATCGACAGGAACAAAGCCTGGCCGAACCAGTTCGCCAGCTTATTCAAGCAATCATGAAATGTGCATCACACCAGCAACTCATGGCAGCATCGCCGCCCACGCCTCAATAGCTGTCTAACCGGCCATTGAGCTGCTGCAGGCGGATGCCAGAGACTCAGCAGGAACAGCATCAGCACAAGGAAAAGTCATATCAACAAATATAAAAGCCTCCGTACAAATCGTTAGCGCTACCGCAATTGGCGGTGCCAGGACATCGATCAGGTCTGCACCGCAAACCTCATTGTTGCCCACAGGCATCTGATCGTCCTGGGACGCCCAATATTTGCAAATAGCACGACCGTTCCGGGCTTGCTCCGGCGCAGCGGATCAACCTGCCTGGTGATGTATTCATTTGCCATATTCTTTGAGCGCTTGCCTCAGGTGTATTAACGGGCATATTCATTGATCCCGTCAGATCTGGTTTCAGGCTACTGCATTCTTGGCGTGTAAACGACGTTATGGCACAGTCTTATATAAGACTTTTCAAATATAAACAGTTTTCCTTCGCATTTTTTCATTTGAAAACGTACAATGAACGCTTAAAGTATGTCAATTATCTTCGGAATATAATGCAGCGCTATTTAGCCGGGTTTCTGTTCGCACTTGCTGGTGCTTTGCTGGCGAACTGGCTGCATCTGCCTCTGCCGTGGATGATCGGGCCACTGCTTGTCACCTCGATAAGCAAGTTACGCGGCGCACGCACACAATCGCATATAGCCTTCCGTAGTATGGGCCAGTGGGTAATCGGCACCTCCCTGGGTCTGTATTTCACCGAAGAAGTCCTGCACATTGTTCTGGATAACACAGTTGCTATTGTGCTGGGCATGCTGTTCGCCTTGTTTCTGGGCAGCGCGGGTGCTTTAGCCCTGCGCCGCTGGGGCGATGTGGATTTCAAAACAGCCTGGTTCGCCTCGGCTATCGGCGGCGCCAGTGAAATGGCCAATCTTGCCGAGCGCAATAATGCGCGCATAGACAGAGTAGCCTCCGCCCATAGTCTGCGTGTATTGCTTGTGGTGGTGACCGTTCCATTTGTGTATAAGTTTCTTGGATTGCACGGCCTGACCGTGAACACGACGGCTGCGATCGCGTTTTCCTACAGCGGCTTTTTTCAAATGATCGCCATTACCTGCGCATTTGGTTTTGCCTTCGGCAAACTGCGTATTCCCAATCCCTGGGTGCTTGGTCCACTGTTTATCATGACTGTGTTAACAAGCAACCATATTGAGCTGTCTGTCATTCCCCCGGAAGTTCAACACGCCGGGCAGATGTTCATCGGCTGGTCGCTTGGTGATAAATTCGGGCCGGATTTCTTCAGGCGTGCACCAAAATACCTGGGCGTGGTAGCGCTGGTCTGTGTCGGATCCCTATGCCTGGCGCTGGTTTTTTGCGCCTTGCTGACATTGATTTCCGATATTCCGCTGGCAACACTGTATCTGGCAAACAGCCCGGGGGGCATCGCAGAAATGACCATTACGGCAAAAGTGCTGCAACTGAGTCCGCCGGTTGTCACGGCCTTTCATGTATCACGAATGGTGTTTGTGTTACTCGTTACCGGGCCGCTATATCGGTTAATTTCGAAAAAATATCAACTCACATGAAAAGCCGCGCTCCCGTCCATCAAGATATCGCCGTCAAATTAATACCATTCATCGTTGGCTGCGCGTTGTTCATGCAAATGCTCGACGCAACCGTAGTGGCTACCGCCCTTCCCATGATGGCCGTGTCGCTGCAGTCGACCCCGGTTCGCATGAACGTAGCCATTACCTCTTATTTGCTGGCGGTAGCGATGTTTGTTCCGATCTGCGGCTGGGCTGCCGACCGGTTCGGGGCAAAACGCCTGTTTCTCTTTGCCATCAGCCTGTTTGCGCTCACTTCTCTGACCTGTGCATTGTCCTGGGATCTGACTTCTCTGACTGTATCCCGGTTTATTCAGGGTATTGCAGGTGCAATGATGGTACCGGTAGGCCGTATTATCATGCTGCGGACGATCCCGCGTAACCAGATACTGAGAGCGACATCATTTCTCTCCATCCCCGCGCTGCTTGGCCCGATTCTGGGTCCTCCCCTGGGCGGCTTCCTGGTGACCTATGCCTCGTGGCACTGGATATTTCTCATCAATATTCCAATCGCTATCATCGGCATTGCACTTGTACTCAGGTACGTGCTTGAGTATCGCAGCGAGAAAAAACCCCGGCTGGACTGGCTCGGTTTCCTGCTCAGCGGCGTGGGTATGGCCACATTGGTTATCGGCATTGAAGCCGTCGGCAACCATACCCATGGATATGCGTATCCGCTATTGCTGCTTACTACAGGGCTGGTGTGTACACTGCTGTACATACGCCATGCCAGGCGTCATCCGGAGCCCATTATCGATCTGTCGCTTCTTAAAATCCCCACCTTTTCGGCTGCGGTGATTGGCGGCAATATGACGCGCCTGGCGGTTGGCGCAATGCCCTTTCTGCTCACCCTTTTGTTTCAGGTCGGTTTTGGCTACTCAGCACTGGCCAGCGGCATGATCACCTTTTCGATGGCCATAGGATCGCTGATGATGAAATTCATCGCGACAGCGGTATTCGGACGATGGGGCTTTCGCAAGGTGCTTCTGGTAAACGGCACGCTTACCGGGTTAATGACAATAGCAAATGCATTTTTCATCGAGAGTACGCCGGTATTGCTTATGGGCACCGTGCTTTTGATAGGCGGCTTTTTCCGCTCATTGCAGTTCACCGGTGTAAACAGCCTTGCCTTCGCAGACATCGAGCCGGAACAGATGAGTCAGGCAAGCTCGTTTTCTGCGACCGCGCAACAGATCGGCATCAGTCTTGGCATGGGTATTGCCACCGTTACGCTCGATCTAAGCATGCAATTGAGAGGCGCCAGCCAAGTTTCAATTGGCGATATCCATGCCGGGTTCTGGGTAATTGGGTTGCTGTCCATTGTCGCCGCATACTGGTTTTATAAACTGGATCCCAAGGCAGGTGAAGGGCTTACCGTACACAAAGAACGGAAAAACCGGGTCAGATCCAAACGCCGGCGCAAATCGGCTGCGGTATCTGATCGCAAATCACAAGCGAAACCAGCGCAGTCCGGTAACTTAAAGCCGTAGACACTACAGAAAATCTCGCAGGAACAGGTGCCAGGTATTGAATCGACTTGATCGTCTCTGTGCCCGCCTGTTCGTTTTTTCATTCATTGTTCCCTCCCGTTCATTCGGCAAACATACCTGGCAAACGAGCGACCATTTCCATAATATTTCAATTGAAATATTATGGAAAAATCCAATCCAGCCTTCCTGCACCCCGACACGTCTTGGCTACATATCCAACATTGTCAGGACCAAGTGGGTCAAGAACAACCGGACCAGAGGCAAGGCGGATACACTGATGGCAAACCTCCTGTTCCTGTAGCATCAGGCGCAGTGAGCCGAACCTATTCGGCCCGAATATACTGCCAATTTAAGGTACGTTATCAACTGCCCGCTTTCGTCACTTATGAATATCATTCTTTCATTGTCCAGACCTTTTCTTTTTTGCATGCTCGCCAGCCTGCTGGCGGGCTGCACCTTGCCTTCCCTGGATGGTCGAACAAGCAGCAAGGCATTGAACGAAGCACAGGCCAGCGATACGACGTTAGGACAGGCCATATTGCCCCTGGTCCGGACGCATCCCGGAAAAAGTGGTATATATGCACTGGCCGACGCCCATGAAGCGTTCGCCGCACGCGCGCTGCTGGCACGCGCCGCGCAAAAATCGCTGGATGTGCAGTATTACATCTGGCATGACGATATAACAGGAACCCTGCTTCTTGAAGAACTGCGCACCGCGGCCGACAGGGGCGTTCGTGTTCGCCTGCTGCTCGACGACAACGGTACGGCCGGTCTGGATAAAGAGCTTGCTGCCATGAATAGCCATCCGAATATCGAGATTCGGCTGTTCAATCCGTTTATCGTACGCTGGCCCAAATCCATTGGCTTCGTTACTGATTTTATGCGTTCAAATCGCCGCATGCACAACAAATCATTTACTGCAGACAACCAGGCAACAATTATTGGCGGACGCAATGTGGGTGACGAATATTTCGGAGCGGGTGAATCCGTTTTGTTTGCCGATCTGGATGTTCTAGCTATCGGCAAGGCTGCAGGCGACGTTTCCACCGATTTCGATCGTTACTGGGAAAGCAAGTCATCTTATCCTGTCGACCTGGTCTTGCCGAAGGTCGACGCAACAATCCTGCCGCAGCTCAAAGCCAGGGCCGAAAGCCTGATAAAGTCTCGGACTGCCGCCCAATATACGCAAGCGATCAGAACTTCGCCGTTTATCTCGAAGATGCTAAAGGGCGATCTCAGTTTCGAGTGGGCTGATATTCGGATGGTCAGCGATGATCCTGCCAAAGGCCTGGGCAAGGCAAAGTCAAGCGGCTTGCTGACCTATCAACTGGCTGACATTCTTGGGCGCCCCACCCGTACTGTTGATCTGATATCCCCGTACTTCGTACCCACAGCCGCCGGCGTCGAGGTATTTACAAAAATGGCCCGGGACGGAGTAAAACTGCGGGTTCTGACCAATTCTCTGGATGCCACGGACGTTTCTGCCGTCCATGCCGGGTATGCCAAACGGCGTGAAGATCTCCTGGCTGCAGGAATCAAGCTCTATGAGCTGCGACGCATATCCGCAACAGACAAACGTAATGACAGTGCCGGGCCTTTTGGCAGTTCGGGATCCAGCCTTCACGCGAAAACATTTGCCGTTGATCATAAGCGCGTATTTGTCGGATCGTTCAACTTCGACCCCCGATCAACCCATCTTAATACCGAAATGGGCTTTGTCATTGAGAGCCCTAACCTGGCATTGCAGATCGAAAACTACTTTGATAAAGAGATCGCCAAAACGTCGTACGAAGTTCGCCTGTCTGAAGCGCGTGACGTCTATTGGATAGAGCGCCGTGACGGTAAACTAATCCGCCACGACTCGGAACCCGAAACCAGCCTGTTCAAACGTGGCATCGTCTGGTTCCTCTCGATACTGCCTATTGAGTGGCTTTTGTAATAGCGAAAATTTATAAAATTTAGGATCTACAGTTCTTGTGGGGTGAACATCAGGGGCCTGATGAGGGGGTTTTATAATAGGTTCTACCCCTTTTATTGCCATTGCGCCGCCTGTATAGCCCCGACTGTTCAATTGAATGCCGGAGCCGGAACTTACTTTATGGCCGCAGCGATTTGCCGGGCAAGCTCCGCAATCTCGTCCATATCCCCTTTCACACGACCATGACGTTCCACTTTTTGCCCGATATAACGGGGAACCAGATGAAAATGCACGTGATAAACGGTCTGCCCGGCAATTTCATTGTTGAACTGTGACAGGATAAAGCCGTCAGCTTTAGTCACTTCCAGCAGCGCTGGCGCGATTTTTTTTGCAGTGGCCACACATGCCTGGGCGCCCTCTACAGACAAATCCAGTAGCGTTTCAGCCTCTTCTTTGGTCAGAATAAGCAAGTGTCCTTTCGTTTGCGGCATGATATCCATCATGGCGTATGTCTTGTCGTCTTCATAAATTTTGAAGGACGGCGCCTCTGCCCGGAGAATTTTCGCGAAAATATTCTGACTATCGTAGGCCATGTTTGCTCCTCTATCGCCTGGTTGAAAACGGATATGGTCCGGTCTGTTGGGCCATGGACATTGCTGCAACGCGGCACATTATGCGCCACCGCTGAATCATCTCGAATTATAAGCAGGAATCGTCAATAACGTGATTGAAGCTACGGAGAAACCGCAATTTGCCCGATTTCCTGGCAACACCCAACCTCGTTACGCCACCCTCTTTTCACACAAACAGACCCATTTCTTGTCTCAAATAGCGCGCTGCGTACATCCATTAATCCTGCTCGCTTCCATCTTTGAGAAAGTTATCAGCGCATGCAAGCTGGCAACGACCGTCACCGACCCTACTACCCTACCCCTTTGATGCATAGATAACCCCCCTGCTTCATCGCTGAAGCTATCAAATTCACTCTCCAAACATCCTGTCCGCCTCCCCCTGCCCCGGCTTCTCTTATCCGACCCCAGAACGGGAACCGGTTATGTTCAGAAAGCCTTCTACCCGAAACCCATATCCCCTGCACCACATCGGCACAATAAGGCCCCTGGCCCCGGGCGACATTTCCAGGGAAAAATTCTCGTATTTGTATCGGGCAAACCGCCAAAACGGGGCAAAAGGCGGGCTAAAAAGCATCCAAAATCATGGTTTTGTTCGATTTTGCCCTGTGGATAAGCTCTGGGCGAGCTACTGTGAATAACTTCTGTATCAAAACTTGATAAATAGCGGGAAACTGCCAAGTGCCAAAGTTGTTCATTTTTATACACCGGACAAAAGTCAGGTATTCACCAGCCAAATTTCCCGCTAAGTACATGAATATGCGCGCAAATTCATCCGTTTCAACATATCCACAGAGTATCTATCTCTTAATCTTTTATATATTCAAACAGTTTAATAACTAGAGGTGCTTAAGCACCGAAATGGCCTGTTTCAGGGTTTCCTGTTTTTTTGCAAAACAGAAACGAACAAGGTTATGGTTTGATTCAATATCATCTGGATTTCGGTAAAAAGCAGACACTGGAATCAAAGTCACCTTCTTTTCCTGAGTCAACCATTTTGCGAAAGCAAGTTCGTTGTCTTGAGATATCTCTGAATAATCTGCCAGAAGAAAAAAGGTTCCCTGACTACGTATCGGTTTAAACCGCGTGTTTTTCAGTTCTTCATAGAGAAAATCGTGTTTTTCCTGATAAAAGGCGGGCAATGTCAGATAGGTTGAGGGATCCGCGGTATAAACACCCAGCGCAACCTGCATTGGAGAACTCACGGTAAACACCATAAACTGATGCACTTTTCGTAATTCAGCAGTCATAGCTGCAGGCGCGCAGCAATACCCTATTTTCCAGCCGGTCGTATGATAGGTTTTGCCGAACGACGAGATATGAAAGGTTCGTGCTGCCAGAGCGGGACGGCTACTCAGACTTAGAAACGGTTTTTCGTCAAAAACAATATGTTCATAGACTTCGTCTGCCAACAAAAGCACGTTTGTGTCAGTGACAATGGATTCCAGCGCATCCAGATCGCTAGCTGCCAGGGTGATGCCGGTGGGATTATGAGGAAAATTCAGTATCATTAATCTGGTTTTGGGGGTAATGGCCTCCCCTACCCTGTCCCAGTCCACCGAATAACTGCTGTGTTCATCCCCAGGCGCCACAAGTGGTACAAAAACCGGGATTCCGCCTGCAAGACGAATTGCCGGTACGTAGGAGTCGTAACTTGGCTCCAGGACGATCACTTCATCTCCTGAATTGACCACGGCAAGAATTGCGGCCATTAGCGCTTCGGTTGCGCCACTAGTAACGGTAACCTCGGTATTCTCGTCATATTGGTGGCCATACAGTGTCGCGACCTTTTTTGCGATGTTGCTGCGCAACAGCTGGTCACCAGGCATATAGGGATATTGATTCTGTCCGGTTTTCATGGCCTGGGTAACCAAATCGATGAGTTTTGGATCAGGATCGAAATCCGGAAAGCCTTGACCAAGGTTTGTTGCCTTGAAATCGGCCGCCATTTTGGTCATAACGGTGAAAATTGTGGTTCCAACGGCGGGAAGTTTTGAGGAAATGCTTGTAATCACTTTTGCGTCTCTTACTGTATTAATTTTATCAACAGGGCTATAATCCTCATTATGCCTGAATGTTGATGATCTTATACACAAACAATACCTATATATTCACAGCATATTCACCGTGTTATCAACATACTTATCCACAATTGTTCCACGTGGAACAATTTAGATAATGTCTTTTATGTGCTATTGCGTTTAAAATAGCATTTCCATAGAACCCCTTTTAATGTTCCACGTGGAACATTTCGCTATTCCTACGATTGAAAGAACAAAATGAACTACCCAGACGAATTTGACGTCATTGTTGTTGGTGGAGGTCATGCCGGTACTGAAGCGGCGCTTGCTGCTGCGCGTTCCGGGTCCAAAACCCTCTTATTGACCCATAATATTGAAACCTTGGGGCAAATGTCCTGCAACCCGTCAATTGGGGGAATAGGGAAGGGGCATTTGGTTAAAGAGATTGATGCGCTGGGTGGCGCAATGGCGATTGCTGCGGACGAGGCGGGTATTCAATTCAGGATTCTGAATAGTTCAAAAGGTCCGGCTGTAAGAGCGACGCGCGTACAGGCTGATCGGCTGCTCTATAAACAGGCGATTCGTTCGCGATTGGAAAACCAGCAGAATTTGTGGTTGTTTCAGCAGGCAGTGGATGATCTTGTCCTTGAAGGGGATAGGGTGGTAGGCGCCAAAACCCAGATTGGGGTGGTATTTCGTTCAAAAACCGTTGTTCTGACCGCCGGAACCTTTCTGAATGGCTTGATTCACGTAGGATTGAATAATTATTCTGCGGGCAGGGCGGGGGACCCTCCGGCAATCAGTCTTGGGCAACGTCTTAAAGAAATGAATCTGCCGCAAGGACGGCTTAAGACTGGCACGCCACCGCGAATAGATGCTCGCAGTATTGATTTCAGTAAACTGGAGGAACAGCCAGGCGATACAGACCCTATGCCGGTATTTTCTTATATGGGATCGGTGCAGATGCATCCGCGCCAGGTGTCGTGCTGGATTACGCACACCAATACCCGGACGCACGATATTATTCGTAATGGGCTGGATCGTTCACCCATGTATACAGGCGTGATCGACGGAATAGGGCCACGGTATTGTCCGTCTATTGAAGATAAAATAAATCGCTTCGCCGATAAAGATTCTCATCAGATATTTCTGGAGCCGGAGGGTCTGCTTACGAATGAAATCTATCCCAATGGGATTTCAACCAGTTTGCCCTTTGATGTGCAGCTGGAATTGATTCATACCCTACCGGGCCTGGAACACGCGCACGTGCTGCGCCCTGGCTATGCCATCGAATATGATTACTTTGATCCACGTGGACTCAAACGCAGTCTTGAAACAAAAGTAATTTCCGGTCTGTTCTTCGCCGGGCAGATAAATGGCACGACCGGCTATGAAGAGGCTGCGGCGCAAGGCTTGCTTGCCGGGCTTAATGCGTCCAGACAGGCAAAAGGGCTTGAATCTTGGACGCCGAAACGCGACGAAGCTTATTTGGGGGTATTGGTAGACGATTTGGTGACGCGAGGCGTGACCGAGCCGTACAGGATGTTTACCTCGCGGGCAGAATATAGACTAAGCCTGCGCGAAGACAACGCAGATTTTCGTTTGACGGAAATAGGGCGGCAGTTAGGGCTGGTTGACGATGCTCGTTGGGACTTTTTCAGTAACAAGCGTGATGCAGTTCAACGGGAGGTCTCCAGACTGGCGGGTACTCGGGTATCGCCCAGGACATTCAATGCTGACTTATCCGAAAAATTGCTTGGTACGCGCCTGGAAAGGGATTATTCGCTTGCTGATTTGTTGAAACGCCCGTCTGTGACTTATAACACCTTGACAAATGCCGCCACTGAAGATGGTACCGTGCTGACGCCTGCAGATGTCTTATCTGACGCGGTCAAAGAACAGGTCGAGATACAGGTGAAGTACGCCGGATATATTGCCCGCCAGCAGGAAGAAGTAACGCGTCAGAGCCATCTTGAAGAACAGAAAATCCCAGCAGACCTGGACTACGATACAGTGGCAAGCCTTTCGTTTGAAGTGCGGCAGAAACTGAAGGACGCACGCCCCGAGACCGTAGGCCAGGCGCGCAGGATTTCAGGGATAACCCCGGCTGCTATTTCCATCCTGCTGATTCATCTGAAACGTTTGCAGCTGTCGACAAAGACGCTGCGCAAAACAGCGCCCGTGGCTGTTGAAGAATGAGCAGACGGGTATGAGCGAGTATGAGAGAGCAGGGCGGCATGACCGCATTGCAGGTGCAGCCGTCAGCCTGGATCTGTCCATTACCGATACGCAGATAGAGCAGTTGATCGGTTATCAAGATCAGCTGTTGCGCTGGAATAAAGTGTATAACCTGACTGCCCTGAGGGACCGGGACAAAGTGCTGATTCAGCATGTTTTTGACAGTTTGTCAGTGATCGGTCCCCTGAGTGACAAGTTTGCCCCAGGGCGTAAAATTTCTGTACTGGATGTGGGTTCCGGTGGTGGTCTGCCGGGGGCAGTCATGGCTATAATGAGGCCTGACTGGCAGGTATGCTGTGTAGATGCCGTTGAAAAGAAGACGGCGTTTATCAGGCAGGTTGCCGGCGTACTGAATCTACCCAATCTGGTGTCCGAGCATATCCGTATTGAACGAAAGCCGCCGGCCCAGGCCGATCTGGTTATTTCGCGGGCATTTGCCTCACTGGTCGATTTCAGTGACTGGTCGGGTATGCATGTGGGTAGAGACGGGCACCTGGTAGCAATGAAAGGGCGGTTGGCATCGGAAGAAGTGTCACAGCTGGAAGAAAAGGGCGCGTGGTCGGTTGAGCAGGTTCAGAAACTGAACGTGCCGGAACTGGATGCTGAGCGTTGTCTTGTATGGTTGCAGCAAGTAGGAAAATATGACAAATGAAATAAAATCACCTCGCGTATTCTGTATTGCAAACCAGAAGGGAGGGGTAGGTAAAACAACGACGGCCACTAATCTGGCAGCCAGTCTGGCGTTACACAAAAAGCGAGTGTTGCTGGTGGATCTGGATCCACAAGGCAATGCAACCATGGGCAGCGGTATTGATAAAAATAGTTTAAGCTTAAACATTTATCAAGTGCTGATAGGCGAAGCCAGTATCGCTGACGTACGCGTACGCTCGGAAACCGGCGGCTACGATGTCTTGCCAGGTAACCGTGAACTGTCTGGCGCAGACTTCGATCTGTTTGAGCTGGAGAATCGCGAGCATCAGCTGAAAAATGCAATTGCCCAGGTCGCTGGCGATTATGATTTCGTTCTGATCGATTGTCCGCCTACGCTGTCGCTGCTGACCCTGAACGGGCTGGCATGTTCAAATGGCGTCATCATTCCGATGCAGTGCGAGTACTTTGCGCTGGAGGGGCTGTCTGACCTGGTCAACACCATCAAGCGGGTGCACAAGAACATTAACCCGGATCTGAAAATGATCTGGCTATTGCGCGTGATGTATGATTCTCGCGTGACATTGCAGCAGCAGGTATCGGAACAACTGATGGAGCACTTCGGCGATAACGTGTTCAAAGCTGTCGTGCCGCGCAATGTGCGGCTGGCCGAAGCGCCCAGTCACGGCGTACCCGGCGTCCTGTACGATAAGTCGTCGCGCGGCGCCAAGGCCTACCGGGAATTCGGGCTCGAAGTCATCAAGCGCGTCAAAGCAATGGATAAGGAATAACAGAGGAAATCATGGCAACAGCGTCATCGAAAACGGCCGGCAAAACCGCAGCCAAAAGCACTACAAAAACGCCCGCGAAATCGGCTGCAAAAACGACTGCAAAATCTGTATCCAGGGCTGCGCCAGCAGCGGCAAAGAAGGCCAAGGGCCTGGGCCGCGGATTGTCAGCGCTATTGGGCAATGATATCAATGTCATCGAGGACCTGTCCCGGGACGAGAAAAAAGGCCCAGAGCTGCCCTCGAGCGTGCCGTTGAGCCAGATTCGTGCCGGTAAGTACCAGCCCCGAACGCAAATGGACGAGGCGGCATTAAACGAACTGGCCGAATCGATACGCAGCCAGGGCATCATGCAGCCTATCCTGATTCGCCCGATTGCAGGAGACCAGCCGGAGAAATACGAAATCATCGCCGGCGAACGGCGCTTTCGGGCGGCCAAACTGGCCGGCCTTGCCGAAGTGCCGGTGCTGGTGCGCGAAGTAGCCGACGAAAATGCGGCTGTCATGGCGCTGATCGAGAATATTCAGCGCGAGGACCTGAATCCGCTTGAAGAAGCCCAGGGCGTAAAACGGCTGATTGACGATTTTCAGTTCACTCATGAGCAAGCGGCCCAGGCAATTGGCCGTTCCCGCTCGCTGACCAGCAACCTGCTGCGTCTGCTGAATCTGGCGCAGCCGGTTCAGAACTTCCTGCTGCAGGGTCAGCTCGACATGGGCCATGCGCGGGCCCTGCTGGCCGTGGATTCGGCAACCCAGATCATTCTGGCCAACCAGGTTGTGGCGCGCCAGCTGTCCGTGCGGGAGACCGAGAGACTCGTTAACAGCGCAGGGCAGAGCAAGGCGCAGTCCAAGCCCAAAGCGGTGAACCGGGATGTGGAGCGCCTTGAAGAAGCCCTGTCGGACCACCTGGGTACCCGGGTTAGCCTGAAAATGGGCAGCAAGGACAAGGGCCAGCTGATGATTGATTTTCATGGCTGGGAGCATCTGAACTCGCTGCTGGAAAAGCAGGGATTGAACAATATTCTGGATAGTTGAAGGCGGCGGTTTCATGGCCCGATTGCGGCAATTTTCCGACAGTTTGGTAAAAAATTGCAGCAAATCGGGCTAATCATCGTTTTGGTCATAATTAGTACTTGACAGCTAATCGCAAGTACTACATAATCCGTAGTTCTCTTGGTGGAGTGCCCGAGTGGCTAAAGGGGGCAGACTGTAAATCTGTTGGCTTACGCCTACGTTGGTTCGAATCCAACCTCCACCACCAGCCGAATTTGTTCTTTGTGAAGGCTTTTGTTAGTCATTGGCTGCCGGAGTGAGTGATTTGCCCAGATTTACATCTGCCGCAACTGGTCACCCTCCTGCTGTAACAGTGGTGATACTGGGATACGAATAGTACCGCCTCAACAATAACAAATTGCGAATGCAGGAACGTTTCAGGATCCTGCGGGTGTAGCACAATGGTAGTGCAACAGCCTTCCAAGCTGATGATGAGGGTTCGATTCCCTTCACCCGCTCCATCCCGCACCGGTTCCCTATTGTTCAGGCCATATGTACGTTAATTTTTATATGGCCGGGACAAGTTGTTAGAAAGAATTTGCCCATGTGGCTCAGTGGCAGAGCACTCCCTTGGTAAGGGAGAGGTCGCGGGTCCGATTCCCGCCATGGGCACCACAAGCGTTTTAATTATTTATCCAGCCCCAATCTTCAGGAGTCGGTAATGGCAAAAGGTAAGTTTGAACGTACCAAACCACACGTAAACGTAGGTACGATTGGTCACGTTGACCATGGCAAAACAACGCTGACAGCGGCGATTACAACGGTATTGTCTCAGCACTTTGGC